>ERZ779737.1403-NODE-1403-length-18913-cov-3.384028_pt1 | contig 18913 bp, 20 predicted proteins | sample MGYA00511889_ERZ779737 | MGnify/ENA primary metagenome ERZ779737 (study PRJEB29588, sample SAMEA2163575) | human gut metagenome | biome: human gut; feature: human-associated habitat; material: faeces | place: Denmark | collected 2008/2010 ...
TTTTATAAAAATTTAAATGATCAGGATCTAATAAGTTTTCATTAATATCAGTTGTATATCTAATAATTTCATTTATATTAAGTCTAACATTATATATGTTATCATTAAAAATGTTATCAACAACAATTTCGCTGATTTTCAAGGAAGTTTCTTTCCTTAAAATACTTAATTTCTCTTTTTCTGGTATCTCATTTAATTTTTTTCGTAATGAATTAGGTAATATGTATCTATCAGTATAATTACTATCTAAATATCCATGAAATAAGTGTGTATTATAATCATATGAATCTAATAAATTTTGAATATATTTTTTATACTCATATAGCATTTTTTCATAAAACTCAAAATTAATACTTTGAAATTTATATAAATAACTTCTTATATCTATTAAACTTTCAGTATGATTTATAATGTTTTTGATTAAATAATTAGGAAACCTATCATCGTTTAAAATATCATTAGGTATTATTAAATCATATTGAAGTAGTTTATTTACATCAATCTTATAAATCAAATACTTTGCCCTTGGGTCCTTATTTAACCATTCTTGAATTAAATGTTTATCTGAAATAGTATTTAATAAAATTACTAATAAAGATTCATTGCTGTTTTTCAATAAATTTTCTAAAGTAATACTAGTTTCTTTTCCTTGATTAATCTTATTAGAAAACTTATTTGTAAAATAAGAATCATTTCTACCAAAATCATAGTTGCTATTTTTATCATTATCATTATTACCTTGATTTAAAACTTTCTCTTTTGATATTTCATAATATCTTCTGCTACCATTTCTTTGTTCAAATCCACAATGCATGGCAACTTTTTGACTTGCAATATTGCTTGGTGCAATATTTAAATAAACATTATTTATGTCTGAAAAATTATTAAATATATCTTTTAAAACAGCTTTCAATGCAATAGTTATATTACCTTTATTTTTAAAATTAAGATCTGAATAATATTCAATTTCAGCTTCTAATAATGAATCATCATCAGAATGTTTTAATATTATGTTTCCTAAAAAGTCGTTATTCTCACTTAATATATTATAATTTATTTCCCAAGAATTACCCTTATAAACCGGCTTAGATTTAGTTATTATTAAATGCATTCCATCTTTATTAACTTGAGTAGTCTTTGTAACGAATTGATTATTATCTTCTCCTAAATTGTTATAAATTTGCATAACACCATTTCTCCTTAGCTATCTATTAAATTTATTATATCACGTATAATGTTGAAAATTGTCTAAAGTAGATTGGAGAGAAATATGGTAAAATTAGTAAGTGCTAAATGTCCAAATTGTGGTTCATTATTAAAATTATCCAAAGAACAAGAAAAAATCGAATGTGAATATTGCCGTAGCACAATTATAGTTGATGAAGCAATTGCGTGCTATAAATTAATTGTTAGTGGGAATGTTAGTGTGCAAGGAATTACTACTAATGCCGAGTTGATAGAATCTGCAAATGAACTACTAAATATGAACGAATTTTTAAAAACAAAGAGAAAGTTTTTAGAGTTTAGTGAAAAATGCACAAATGACTATCAAGGTTGGATTGGACTATTAATATGCCGTACTAGAAACTTTAAAATAAGAGATAACAATATAATGTTTGAAAATGATATAAATAAGTATCGTGAACATTTCTTTAAGGTTGCTCCTGAAGAAATTAAAAAACAATATTTTGAAATAATTGATAGATATTTTAATCCGGAAAAATATCGATTAATGGAAGAAAGAGCAAAGCAAGAACAAGAAAGAAAACTTTTAGAAGAACAAAGAAAAAAAAAGAAGAAGAAAAAAAGAAAATTGCCGAAGAAAAAGCACAAAAGAAAGCAGAAAAACTTAAAAATCCAACATATAAAACAATGGTAAAAGTAGGAAATAAAGGGAAAAAAATATTATCAATAATTTTAAATGGATTTTTATATTTCATTGGTGGCATATTAGTTTTAGGTACATTAATTGATAATACTCCGATAAAAGAAAAAATTATACCAATTTTAATAGGTATAAGTTTATTTAATTTTATTTATAAGTTAATTGGAAAGAAATTAAATATTTCAAAAAAGAAATTGATATTAATTAGAATAGTAACTCCTTTTATTGTGATTTTTGATTGTTTGATTTTTTATATTATATATAGTCTATTCTCTTAATTATGATATTCATTTTAAATTAAACATTTTTATTATTTAATATGTATTTTATTATTGTATTGGCAACTTCAGCAATACTTTTTTTATTAGTATCTATGAAAATTGCATCTTTATAATTTTCTCTTAAAAAATTAACATTATGTTTAAAAAAAACTACTGCAGTATCTTTATCACGTTCAGTATCAGAATCAATTCTTTTTATAAAGGTATCAAAATCAATAGTAAGTATAAAATGTAGTACATTATTATATTTATTATTAAAATAATCAAACAACTTTTCTTTACATTCTTTCTCTGTTAGTGCCATATCAATAAAAACGATTTTTGATGAGTCAGCTATTATTGTTTCTATTTTTTCTTTAAACTCCTTTAAAAAATATTCATTGTTTTGAGGTAATGTTCCACCACCTATAATTGCAATTTTATTACCTAATTTTCTAAAATAACAATCAGAATTAATAACTATTACTTCTTTGTCATTAAGTTTTTCACAAATATTTTTAATAACACTAGTCTTTCCAACACCAAAGGTTCCATCAATCCAAATTATCATATATATATCCCTTATATATTTAAATATTTTAAGTATTCTTATTTATCTCTATTATAAACATGTGTGTTTTAGAATAAACTTTATCAGTAATTTTTATTGACTTCTCTTTATCTTCTAAAAGCATCGAAAAACCACTTGGATATTTATAATACTTTTCAAAATCATTATTCATTATTAATTCATAATTGTCTTCATTATTATTAAAAAGGGCATCATTTTCATCAATATCAACTAAATTATTTTTATCTATATTCATTATGTTCATTAGAGCCTTTTTTTCATTTTCATTTATTAAAACATCAGGATATGACCCAAATTTACATTCTAAACTGATTTCTTTTAAAGAATAGTCATCATCATAGTAAAATAATAAATTTTTAGAATTATTGATATCATAATTTATACATATTGGATATATACCACATTCTTTTTCTGAAGTACCAACTCCATTAAACTTGATATCTTTAAAATCTTCATATTTTGTAAGATTTATCATAAATGAATCTTTCGAGTCTCTTAATATAGGAAAATTATCTAAAACTTTTTCTGGTGAGTTCTGATGATATATTGCTATCGAAGAAACAAGGACATCTTTAATTATTACCTCATATTCATCATTTATGTCTTTTACTTTATCATATTTATACTTTACTTTTTTGGTTTGATTAGAATCTATAACATCTGTAAAAATAATTCCATTAAATGTTTGACTACTACTTTTTAAATCTACAATTATTGTTAAGTCATATCTTAAATCTGTAATATTTTTTATTTCACCTATTACATATCCATCTTTAAAGTTTAATTCTGATACCTTAATTTTATCTTCCCATTGTTTGCCACATCCAGTAAGAAAAAACAATATCATTATAAATATAGCAAATATTTTTTTCATTTTTTATTTTTCCTTCCTTATAAATAATTCTTTAGTATAATTTATATACAAAATAAATTAATCACTTTCATTATATCACGTATAATGTTGAACATAAAGATTTCAAGTTTAAAATTTTGATTTCTTTATGTTTTTTGTTATTATAACAAACATCGGTAAAGACGGATTATAACAGGCACTTCGAGTGCGAAAGTATGAATGTCTGCCATATGATTATTTATTAATTCGGTTGTAGATAATGGAACAAAAGAGTTCGGATGATTAAGCGTGTAGGAATATAGGTAATTCAATGTGGTGTTAACCGAAATATTTATGAAAGGAGAAATTAATGAAACATATTTTAAGTTTTGACATTGCTAAAGGAAAAAGTGTGTATTGTTTTATTGATGAATTAAGAAATACAATTATTGATGCCACATTAATTGAACATAATAAAAGTGAATTTGATAATTTATTTAAATTAGTTAAAGACTATTCAAATTTAATTGTATTAATGGAATCTACTTCTATTTATCATTTGCCAGTTGAAAATTATTTTAGATCTAAAGGTATAGATACTGTTGTTATTAATCCTAAACTTGTTAAACAATTTAAAGATACCTTAAATAAATCTAAAACTGATAAATTAGATTGTTTTAAAATTGCTAGATGTTATTTAGGAACTATTGATAATTTTTATTTTAAGAATGACGAATATTTTATTTATAATCCTCTTGCTCGTCAATATTGGTCATTAGTTGAAGGTCAAACTAGATTAAAGAATAGATATAAACAATTAATTGAAATCGTTTTCCCCGAATTTAACCTTATCTTTAATGATCTATATGATGATTTGGCTTTGAACTTTATACATGATTTCCCTCATCCTGCTTTATTTATTAATAGAAGAACTGATTATTTAATGAACTATTTAAAAGATAAAAATGGTACAACTCAAGCTTTTAGATTTAAAAACAAGGTATTAAAAATGAAAGAACTTGCCTCTAATTCCTTATGTTTCGTCTGCTTTGATTCTTATCAAGTTCAAAATTTAGTTCAAGTAATAGAAATAATTCAATTTCATAAATCTGAAATTAATAAAATTAAAAATCACCTAATTAATGAAATGAAAAACAAAAAACTATTCAAAATAATAAATTCAATTCCAGGGTTTGGCGAATTTTCTTCTGCTTTATTTTTAGCTGAAGTTGGAGATATAACTAGATTTGACGATAAATATCAGTTTATATCTTTTGTAGGTATAGATTCTGTAACTTCTCAATCTGGAGTAGCTGCTTATCATGGTCCGATTTCTAAAACAGGTTGTAAATTTGGTAGAACTATATTATTTAATGTTGTTACAACATTATTACAAATTTCTGCACATACAGATAAAACCAATCCTATTTATTTGTTTTTTAGAAAAAAACAATCTGAAGGGAAACACCATTATAAATGCATAATCGCGTGCGAAACGAAGTTATGTAAAATCATTTATAAATTGTGTACTTCAAATTGTTTATACTCTAACAAATAAAACTTATTTAATCCAAAATTTTAAAAAATTGAGGAAACTCAGTTCTTTTTGTCGTGATTATAATATCACAAAATTTACAATTTGACAAAACTTAGATAATCATATTTTCAATTATTTATCTCTTTATTAAAACAGATTATACTCATTATTACCCATAAAAATGGTATCACCTCTTTGAACAGTATAGGTATCCCCACTAACACCAGGTGGTGTGTATTTAGTACCAGTATAATTAGCAACTGCTCTAACAACTGCTTCTCCATAATCTAGTAAGTTATTTTTTAGCTTATTTAGATCTCTATCGTTATCTATAAAACCATATTCAATTAAAACAGGTTGAGTCTTACCAGTTAGTCTCTGAATAAAGTAATAATCTTTAGATGGATCACCCGGTAATCTTCTTTGATAATATTTTCTCATTTTTTGACCCTCAGAACCAATCTCTTCTAAAATATTTTTAGCAAGAGCATCAGAATTCCTAAGGGCATACACTACTTCAGCACCTTCGCCACCTCCTGCATTTATGTGATTAGATAAAACTATCACATCAGAATTATTTCCAAACGCCGATAATATTCTATTAACTCTTTCATCTCTATCTAATGTTTCATCAGTACTTCGAGTTATATAAGTAGGTATTCCTAATTCCTGCAATCTCTTATAAATATATTCTGCAACTGCAAGTGTGAAATCCTTTTCTTTAATATTTCCATTTACTGCCCCCGGATCATCGCCTCCATGTCCAGCATCAACCACAACACCTCTAGTAGCTCTTAAATCATCATACATTAAATTATCCTCCTTAGTATATACTATGTAAAATATGACAAAAAAACATAAAAATCATCAAAATTTTTATGTTTATTAAGCCTATTCATCATCTTCAGAATAATAGTCGTCCTCATCATCACTATCATCCTCTTCAAAATTATATGGAGAATAATGACCCTTTCTAACTTCTTCTTTTTGCCAATCATCCAAATTATACATTTTCATTTCTCTTTCTAAGTCCTCATCAACATCATTACTATCATCATTATTATCTAATAATAATCCTGCAAGTATACCCAAATTACCAGATGATTTTGAATTGGCTGGAGATCTATTAATAGAAGGTGGTGGATTATAAGAGTCAACATAACTAACTTCATTATTGTCTAGATTAAGTCTCTTCAATCTCGCCAGAGCCTCAACACTATATTTTTCAATAAATCTATTTACTTTATCAATAAACCTATTTTGACTATTGACTGCATCTCTAAAAATAGATAATAAAGTAAGAGTATAATTTTTATCATTATAATCAGTAAGTTTTTTATAATAATCTTTAGCTTCTTTTTTATATTGAATAATATAATCAGTAAATTGAGTAACCAATTCGTTTGAAATATTTAATTTCGTTTTATGCATATCAATATAATTTTGAACATAATTTATGTAATCAATATAATCATTAATAAATTTAGATGCTCTATTAAAAACTTTATCACTATTATCAGTAAACTTTGCATCTAAAAGAAGTGCATACAAATGCTTACAATAGTTACCACTATCTACAAAATATGGACAAGTACAACTTGCTTCTTTTATCAAGTTATTCTTATCAAAAGTCAAAGAAACATTATATGTATCAGTACCATAAACAATACCTTTGTAAGTTACATCATCCGAGGCAATAATCTTTACTTTGTTATCACGATAATATTTTTGACCTCTTACTCTTATTTGAGGTAAAAAGTATTCATCATAGACCTTCTTATCAACAAGCCCTAATTCTTGTACAAAGACATCATAATCATATTTAATTGGATTAAGTCGCTTTAAATCACTAAATGCATGTTCATATATTTGCTCTTGCTCATGTATGTAATTATTTCTTATAGTTTGTAACTCTTTTATACGCTTATTCCTAGATTTTATTTCATTACGTTTTTTCTTTTCGTCAATCCATCTTGAAAAAGAATTAATAGCATTCCCTATTTCACTCAAAGCCTCAATTAACCATTTAATAATAAATATAGGAGCTAAAATCATTAAAACCATATAATATGTAACATCAGGATCTTTTTTTCTTCTTGCCATAGTGCCCTCCAAACCAGACATATTATCACAATACTACTACACACTATGTCTAAACACCATGAGTATACCATTAATTATTAATAAAGTAAAATATAATTATTAATTCCTATGACCTTTTATTGTGCTCATAATATTCGTCTTTCTAACAACAACATATCACATATTTTTATTACGCAAGACCCAAATAATATTTACAATATAAAATATAATTCAGGAAGTTAGTACTTCAAAAAACAACAACAAAAAAATGACATTAAAACAATCTTATCCAAACTACATTTATAATAATATCTTAAATACATACCAAATAGAATTGTAAATAACAAATCTATAAATGGAAACAAAAAAACAGCTTGTTTAATAGAACAAAAATATACCACTATACCACTTTCTTACAGGAATTAACATTATATTACTTAAAACTTATATCTTACTCTACAGTTTTGTAAGAAAAAAGTAGCATATTTTTTATTGCTACTTACATTTAATTATTTAATAACTATTCTAGGACATTCACTCATCTTTTCTTTATCTATAGAAAACCCACCAAACGTTTCCCTAACAGGAATATCAAGATTAGCGTCCTTTAATACTTTCAACATATCTAATAAGTTATTATAATTATTCTTTAATTCTTCAATAGATCTAGATCCCATATTAGATACATTATTTTCTAATTGTTCAATATATTCAAGAATTCTAATATCTATTGCCCTAAATTCTTCTGGCCTAACTACCCCTGGATAAATAAATTCATTTCCATATTTTGTAGAATTTCTCCCAGGTCTTGGAGAAATTGTATCAGAAACCCTAAAATCAACAAATGAAGCACTAATAGGATCAAATTCATCTTCATCAGGATACAAATCATCAAGACCAGTAACCGCAAGTGACACACCATTCAAACCATTAACTTGAGATAGTGTATCATTCATAATTTTTAAAGATTCAGGTGAATCATGTCTAAGTTTTAATCTATTAAGTTCCGACATTGTTAATATACCAAATCTGATTACAGAAGATGCATCACAATACTTAGTATTATGATGATATTTTGCACCAGTAACATGATCAAAATTAGTTTTACTATTATCTAAAGTATTCTTAACATAATCAACTACATCACATCTATCAAGTTTAATATCACTCATTGTATTTCACCCCTTTTTTTATTAATTAAACTTTTTTGTAAGTTTTATTATTTTCATTAACTAATCTATGTGTATCTCTAAGTATCATTAATTCCTCGTTAGTTGGTACAACCATCACTAACACATTAGAATCGGGTGTTGATATTATACCCTCTTGATTAGCCTTAAACCTTGAGATATTATCATTTGCTTCTTTATCTAGCTCTACACCAATAGCACCAGAAATAGCATTTACAACTTTTTCTCTCATCAAAATACCATTTTCACCCATACCAGCAGTAAATACAATAGAATCAACATTACCCTCTAATTCAAAATAATATTGTGCAATATACTTAACAACTGAATTTTTAAGCATTTCAATTGCAAGAGATGCATTCTTATCACCTGCATTAGATAAAGCAGTTAAATCTCTAAAGTCATTTTTACCACCAATCGCAATAAGACCGCTTTCTTTATTTAAAATTTGATTTACCTCTTCAACAGACAAATTTCTTTCTTTGCATATATAATTAATTATAGAAGGATCAATCGAACCACTACGAGTACCCATTATTAATCCATCAAGTGGAGTAAGTCCCATAGAAGTATCATAACATTTACCATCCTTAATACATGCAATACTAGCACCACTACCAATATGACAAACTATCAAATTTGGATCATCCTTATCCAAATATTTTTTCATATATTCATTTATATATCTATAGCTAGTTCCATGAAATCCATATTTTCTAACATCATTTTCCTTATACCAAGCCATTGGAACAGGATATAAATAATTCTCCATTGGCATTGTATGATGAAATGCAGTATCAAAAACCGCAACCTGAGGAACATCAGGTAAAAGCCCCTCCAAACTCTCAATAATTGCGACTTGACCAGGATGATGTAGAGGTCCTAGTTTAGTTAATGCCTTAATATCATTTAAAACTCCTTCATCAATTATTACAGAAGAAGAATAAATTTCACCACCATGTAAAACCCTATGTCCTACACCTTTTATCTCAGAAATATTATTAACAAACTTATTCTCAAGTAATTCATTAATCATTACTTCAACTGCCTTAGTATGATTAGGAATTAATACCTTTTTTTCAATTTTTTGTCCATCAAACTTTAAAGTATATGAACTATCCTCCTTACCAATTTTTTCAACATATCCATTTACCATTTCATTTTCATCTTTATCAAATAAAGAAAATTTTAATGATGAACTACCACCATTTACAACTAAATACTTACTATCCATAGTACATTCCCCCTCAAATTGTGCTTATTATACCACAAATTACCAAATTTTTCAATATTATAAAAAGGCTATAATAGAAACCTTTCCACCTCTATTAAAGCCTTATTATCTTTTTCTCTAAAAATATCATGTGTATAACCATTAAGTATAACAAGATTTTTTTTCTTAACAGGAAGATTTTCATATAACTCCATAGAGCTTTTAATAGGTACAAGCGTATCCTTATCTCCTTGTAAAATCAATGTAGGTACATTAACATCCTTATAAGAGTCCTTATATTTATCAACAAGTTTTGTGAATTCGTTAAATGAAGTTATAGGTAGTTTTAAAAATCTAGTAAAAATTTCATCCCTGTCATTATTAATTACCATGTTAATACCGCTTTTAAACTTATCCATAGTAGATGACTCCCCCTCTACTACCAAATAATTAAATGCAGGTGCCGCCAAAACAAGCTTTTTTACCTGTGGATACTTACTAGATAAATAAGTTGCGATTACTCCACCCATACTATGTCCAATTAAATAGATGCTTCTATACCCATCTTTTATAAGAGAATCAATCATTTCTTCGCTAGCCTTTATCCATTCCTGATATTTAGCGGTTTTAAAAGTCCTCTTTTCATGACCAGGCAATGTAAAAGAATAAACATCCAATTTAGCATGTCTTTCTAAATAATTTGCAAGTCTTTCTTGATCATAAGTTCCTCCTGCAAATCCATGAATAATTAATACTGCTTTTCTAAATAATATCATACACTCCACCTATTTTCTTCTTCCAATCACTTCGCCTAATTTAACTTTTGTTTCTATTCCCAATTTAGAATTTAAAACAATATCAGAATCAATTTCAACAACATCTTTCTTCAACAACAATACAACTGTAGAACCTCCAAATAAGAAATATCCTTTTTCATCGCCTCTTTTAAACTTTTTAATATCATGGTTAACAATCTTCCCAACCATTAAGGCTCCAATTTCCATTTGAATAACATCACCAAAATTTTTAGTATTAAGTACAGAATACTCTCTTTGATTTTCCTTAAATACTTTGTATCTCTTAAACGCAACCGGTCCAACAGTATGAAGAATACCATTTATTTTCTTACTTCTAATTAAAATACCATCATCAACAAAAGAATATCTATGATAATCATCAACAGTAAGTCTAAATACTAAACAAGTACCGCCCTTATATTCTTGTGCTAGTTTTTTATCTCTCAAAAGTTCTCGTAGTGTATACTTTTTACCCTTAATTACCATCTCGGTCTTTTCATTAACAGGATAAACAAGTAACTTTGAATTTGCGATTGCATTTAAATCTTCAGCTTTTTTTGAAAATGGCCTTTTTCCAGCCTTAATTTTCCTAGTAAAAAAATCATTAAAAGAAAGATACTCTCTTTTTGGATAATCTGACATATTAATATTATTTTTCTTAATAAATTTATCTATTATTTTAGTAGAAGCTTTACTATTCATGTATATTGAACTAACCTTTGACACTGTTTTTCTAGTAGCAAAAGCAAGCACAACTCCACCCAACAAAGTTTTATATAATACAGTAGCACTTATTGGGCTTTTTTCAGTATACTTCTTCTTCTCTTCTCTATTAACTATTTCTGTTTTCATATTATACCAAGAACAATATAAGTAATATTCCTATAATAGCCGCTACTGTCACAAAGATATATGCCTTACCTTTAATCTTAGGAATCTTAGCATTAAATACAAATAAAAATGCTATTAAGTAGATTAAAACTGTATAAATTGACTTAAATGAAACATTATGTGAAACTGACGAGAAGAACCATAAAGCAGGTAAAATAATTGATGTAGATGTAACAGGTAACCCACTATAAGTTTTAACTGGTTCATCCTTATTTGTATCCATAACTGATATATTAAAGAAGCCTAACCTAGTAATTCCTGCAAGAACTAGTAAAATATATGAAAGAATATTATACCAACTATTTAATCCCATTGAATATCCAATTACTACTGGAAAAGTAACAAAAGCTACCATATCCGCAAGCGAGTCTATCTCAACTCCAAACTTCTTTTCTTCTTCATCTCTTTTGCAGAGTCTTGCAACCTTACCATCAAACATATCACAAACACCAGCAATTACCATACAAACCATTGCATATTGTAAATTGTTAGAAAGTGCAAAAAACATTCCAATTATTGCAAAAGCTACTCCTAAATAAGTTATTATTAACGACTTATTATATTTTCCTATAAACATATTAACTACTCCATTCTATTTATCGCTAACCATAGTATACCACGAATTTTGTCATACTCCAACCCTTAAAAGAAAAAGAATAGCTAATCACTATTCTTAGTCAATCTTACTGAAGTAGTCTTCTCTTTACCATCTCTATTGTATTTAACCTTAATTTTATCCCCTGGTTTATACTTATAAAGTATATATTTCAAATTAGCAGCATTTTTAACTTCTTTTCCATCTATCGCAACAATTACATCACCTTTTTCTAAATCAGATTTAGCTGCACCTGTATTTTTCTCAACTGATATTACAACAACACCATCTTCAATATCATCACTAATTGATATTCCATATCTGTAAAGCATTGATTTATCACTTACACTTAATAAGTTAATACCAAGAAGAGGCCTTTCTACCGATTTGCCATTCTCAAGTTCACTAACATGTGACATAGCGTCTTCAATCTTTATAGAAAACCCCATACCTTCTATTTGACTATCCACAAGTTTTAAAGAGTTAACACCAATTACTTCACCATTTGAATTAAGTAATGGTCCCCCACTATTACCTGGATTTATAGCAGCATCTACTTGTATAACATCCATTAACCAATCATTTTGAGATTTAACACTAACTGTTACTTGTCTATTTAAACCAGAAATAATTCCACTTGTTACAGAATTAAAATACTCTTCTCCTACTGGTGAACCTATTGTAAATACAAAATCCCCTAATTGAATATCAGAAGTTTTACCAATAGTTGCAACTGCTTTAACATCTCCAACAGGAATTCTAATAACTGCTATATCCAAATATTCATCTCCACCAAGTAAATCAGCATCAACAACCTTATTAGAAGTAAGCATTACCTTTAATGAAGTAGATCCTTCAACAACATGTTGATTAGTCATTATATAACCATATTTAGAATCCGTTTTATATACAAATCCACTTCCACTACCTTGTAATTTTCCACTCTTATAATTTTGTACCATTACAACAGCATCATAAACCTTTTTAACCGCAGTACTAATTCCAGAATTATCAACTACTACTTTACTATAATCACCAGTATAAGTATTTCTAATTATCCCAGTTCCACTAATACTAGTTTCATTCTTAGCAAAAGGATTTACAATTATCAAATATGCAACCGCAGCACCTGCAATTACACCAACCAAGGCTATTATAAAATTTAAAAATTTTTCTCTCATCTATTTCACCTCTCTATGTCAACAATTTCCTTCCAATTTTTAGGAAATCCCATTTCATTTAAAACTTTATCTATAGAAATTGATTTTAAATTATATTCAAGATTATCTAATACATCACTTATTTCAATAACAAGATTTTTAACTTCATTATGAGTAAGTAATTGCCTCAAAATTATTATCAACGCAAACAAATCATTTTTTCCATATATGTATTCATCATTAGTTTTATCAATATTAAGAATTCTATGATATATAGTATCATCAATTGATCTTTGTGTTCTATTACAGAAAAGTATATCTTCATGTGCACAAAGATTTCTATAATTTGCAAGTATTGGTAAATAAGATTCATATGCATCACTACTAATTCCATAAAAATCACATATAGCAATTCTATCTTCTTTCTTTAGGATGCAATATAATTCACTAACTATACCAAAAGATAATACTTTTACTAATACCCACAAAGGTATATAACCATAATTAGTAATATAATGCTTTGTTGCGGCATGTTGATTACCATTAACTCTAACTTGTCTTTTCATTTTCTTTATAAGATCATTAACTTGTCTTGATTTTTGAGGTGATGTATCAAAATTCTTTGCCTTTAAATAGTCACTCTCCTTATAACCATACTTTTTAGATAATTGGTAAGAAATAATAGACTTAGTATTATTTTCTATAACAAGTAAATATTTAAATATAATATTTCTAAAACTTCTATCAAATAAGAATAAACTATAAAGTTCTTCAAATGTAGTACCTTCAATATATTGTTTATTGTTAAAAGATTTCATAAATAGATGTCTATATCCATTTATAAAAAAGTAATTTTCCCTTAATAAAACCTCTCTTGCATATTCCTCATTATTTATAATAAGACCCTTATATCTAAATATTTCAATTTGCTCATCAAGGTTCTTAAACCTCTTATTGTCCCTCATATTCTCACCTATTATTGATTATAACACAGTTTCTAATAAAAAGTATGAAAAAATAGTGAAATAATGTGATATAATTTTGTAATATAGAAAGGATGAGTTTATGCCAAGTACCGCAACACACGCATATTTTATAATGGACATATATGATAAACTACCTATTGAAAGAAAAATATTTTTAAAAGATGATAAAGAGCTTTTAAAAGTATCAGCACAAAGTATGGATCCATTAAACTTTTACTTTTCAAAAAATTTTAAAAAGAACAAAAAAGTACGATCCTTTGCAGAATACTTTCACACACATAAAACCGGAGAATTTTTAATAACACTTACAAATTATATTAAATATAATTATTATGCATCAAAGTCAGATGTAATGGCATATTTATATGGAATGATTTCACATTATGTATTAGATACAACATTTCATCCATATGTATACTATAAAACCGGAGAGTTCAAAAAAAATGTAAAAGACACATACATCTATAATTCAAAACATCATGAATTTGAAACAGCAATTGATAGATATTTAATAAAACTAAGAGAAAATGTAATTCCGTATAAATATAAATTATACAAAGAAGTATTCAATATAAGTGCCCTTTCAAATGATTTAAAAGACGTCATTAATTTTACCTATAGAGAAACATTTCATATAAATGACTTTGATAAAGTTCTATTGCATTCAATTAAAGATATGAGACTAGCATTCAAACTGTTAAGATATGATAAAATAGGAATTAAGTATAGATTTTATAAATTAATAGATATAATTTCATCAAAAAAAACACTAAAATTAAAGTTTGCTTCATATTATTATAAAACAGATATGGATTTTTCAAATGAAGAACATAAAACATGGTATTATCCAACAAATAAAAGAAAAAAATATAATATGTCATTTAGAGATTTATATATAAAAGCTCTATCAGATGCATTACATATAATAAAAGAGGTAGATGCATATATTTATGATAACAAAAAAGTGAATTTAGAAAAGTTATTTAAAGACTTATCCTACAAAACAGGAGTACCACTAAAACAAAAACAAGAACTAAAATATTTCGAATTTTAGTTCTTTTTAGTATTAGAAAAATATATTCGCCAATAATAAAAATGGTGATAATATGTTCTATAAATATTTAATATCAAATGTAAGCGATAAAGAAGTTTTATATTTATTTCTAGACAACAGATATGAAATATCAAGTGAGTTTTCAAAAGATATAAAAGAAGATTCTATACAAAATAAAATTAAGTCATATATTAAAAAAAACAATATTAATTTTAATAAAGGAACAATATATCTAGTTACTAATAATATAATAGCGGCATCAATAAATTACAATAATGATGAATTTACAAAAGTAAAAAAGTATATTGATATTAAAAATAGTGATGATAATTTAGAAATAATAGATGTTACTAATATAAATAATAGGGAAAGAATCCTAATCAAAAACAATAAGACATACTATAGAATACCATTAACAAAATATTTAGAAAACGCACTATTTAATAAAATACCATTAGTATTCGAAAAAGATGCGATGAAAGTAATTGCTATAATAATAAGAAGTAATTATATAAAAGATTTATACAAATATGGATATATAAATGATGAAAACAATTACATGACAAAGGGAATATCTGATATAGAAAAAACTAATAGATACAAATTTTTCATAGATAAATTAAATAACGCAATAAAAGAAACAGACATGATGTATTTAACATATAAAGATAAACCAATTTATATAAATAGTGGAAATATATTTAACATTAATACATTAGCAAAGATAGGATATAACTATAATGAAATATTAAAGTTGTTATATCCAGGATTAGAGTTATCATATGAATCATATTTTTAAACAAAAAAGCCCGTAAAAATACGGACTTTTGAAACATATTGAATAGGTTCCTATCGTTTTGTGAATTGTGGTAGTCCAGTTTTAAAGGAAAAAAACGACTTTTGTTGCCTACCTGTTGCCTACTAAATGATTTTTTCCATATACTAACCGTGTTTTAGTGCAATAAAAAAAGGTAAGGAAATCATTGTCCTTACCTTTATATTTTCATTAAAATAATTTAATATTATCCCAACGAGTTAATCCATTCTGTAAATTTAAATTAACCTGTCTTTGAACTTCATCGTAATTTGAACCTAATGCTTTTCTTCTATCAGCACCATTTCCAAAATCACCTCTGATTGTTTTCTTTACTAATGTTAATAACTCATCATTTGAACTATTTGAAGCAGGTGTATTACTTGCCATCTTATTATTAACTATTTCTTGAATTGCATTATAATCATATCCAGCATCTGTTAATCTTTGTTTTCTTTCAGGATTGTTTCCCCATTTGCCTTGAATAACTTCATTTGCAATTTCTTCATTAGACTTACTTGGTGTTGGTGTTGGAACTGGTTCTACATAATGAACATCACCAATAGCAGGATTGACAATGCATCCTCTAAAAGTATAACCACTACCTAAGCCCCATCTACCATTTGAATTAGTTCTTACACTATTCCAAAATGCAGTTCTTGAACCATAACCACTTTCTGATGTAAGTATTTTATTTGCACCATCTATTCTTTCAACTACTGCAACATGACCTGCACCATCATTTCCACTTAATGTAGCACCTTTTTGCCATACCATAATACCACCTAATGTTGGATATGATACAACGGTTAAACCACATTTTTTTGCTCTTTCAATAAAATTTTCAGCATTACAGTTTAAATAAGGATACTTCATGCTACCTATAATTTCATTAAAACGACCACAGGCATAGCCTACACAGTTAGCAAGTACATTACAACCTGCATCTGTTGGACTACCTTGTATACATTGACTATAACCACCTCTTGAAGTAGTATTATAAAATTTATTACCTGCTGATGGTTTACTTGTTCTCATTTCCATCTTCACTCACCTCCTCTTGATTTTCGATTGTACAATCTTCACCATTTACTAACACATCCAATGCATCAGTATTAAAAGTGTCTTGTACTTCCATTTCTTCTTGAACTTCTTCTGTTAATACTTCTTTTTCTTCCATAATCTTGACCTCCTTTTGAAGAAAATTTTATAAAAAACGAGAATTTTATTTTTTCTCGTTTTTTGCATTAAAATTACTTAATCCATTAGAACCTAAACTAATGGAAATTGATGTTAAAAGATATAAAAATATATCAATAAAACAAAAACTATTCATAACAATATTTGTTATAACTAAAAGAACAAATGATATAAAAAAACTCCAATATTTTGTTGGAATTTTCTTAACAAACTTTAATTCTTTCGTAAACTCTACTACCATAAATACAATTGATACAAAACTAGCATAAGTTTTTAAAACATCCCATGTAAGAAATTGTTCCATATTTCATTCCTCCTATTTTAATCCTAATTTAAATAATGCATAAGCAAGGATGGCATAAAATAAATAATCTACCAATTTATCCCATTTCATTCCTTTGCTTTTATCACTACTTTGCAATTTAGTATCTATTCTTTCAACTGCACTTTCAACTTTTCCCATTCGATAATTCATCTTTTCCATTATTGAATATGTTTTTTCCAATGCATCTAACTTTTTATCGTGTTCATCCAGTCGCTTAGTATTAGATTTAGACCTATCAGCAATTTCTTGTATTTTTTCTATGTATTTATCTTCCATTCTGCTCCTCCCCTCTTTCATACATACGAAAAAAGACAACTATTTTTTGTTGCCTTATTCTCTATATACATTATATCATCAATTTAATGTGAATTTTGTGAATTATTATTTAAAAACAAATCATTGAATACTTTGTCTAAATTTTTTATACTTTTATAACAATCATATTTTTGAATATTACCTTTCCAAGATTTATATTGTTCCTCAATATCATGAAAATCAATCAACCCTTTATCTAATAGATTTTTAAAACTTTTTAGTTTTCTTCTTTCTCTGATAAAATTCTTTTTCACAGGTATTCTTACTAAATGCCCAGTATCTGTTAATCTATATTTTATTTTTAAAAAGGTAAAACCCTTATCTAACCTAAATAATTGTGTTTTCTTATGATTTATAAAAATTCCTTGTTTTTTACAGATTTTATCAATATCATCCAATAAAGATTTTAATTCTTCTTTACTATTTCCAATTATATAGGTATCATCCATATATCTTCCATAGAATTTAATACCCTTAACAATTTTACAATAATTATCCATCTTACTTGGATAATAAATTCCTGATATTTGAGATATTTGACTTCCTATACCTAATGATTTATGCATCATTTTTTCACCTGTTTTTTCAGTTTCTGCCTTAGCATAAGCAAGTGAGTCAAATAATTCATTTTCCGTAATATTATAATTGGATATATCAACAGAGAAACTATCAACTAAATGATTTATTAAATTAATAATATCTTTATCATCAATAATCTCTCTGTACATATCCATTAAAGGTTTATGAAGTATATTATCATAAAACTTACTAAAATCAATAACGAGTGCATATCCTTTATTCCCATATTTCCTATAATATTTATGCAAATGATTTTCTATTCTTCTTCTAGCAAAATCAATTCCTTTTTTCTTCACACTTGCACCATTATCATGTATTAAATATGGTTCAACTATGGGATTAACTAAATCGCACAAAGCCCTTTGTACAACTCTATCATAGAAACTTATGGAGCGAACATATCTATCTTTTCCTCTTTCTTTAAGATAAAAGCAATAAAAATCTTGTTGTCTATATGTTTTTTCTCTTAATTCTAACTGCGTGTGTCTAATATTTTTCAAAAAATTGGCTTCATATTGTTGAACACTATTTTTCCAACTACAACCTTTTTTGGCTTCGTAAAAACTATTCATTAAAACATTGGCATTACTTATCTTATTTATCATA
>ERZ779737.1405-NODE-1405-length-18894-cov-3.280429_pt1 | contig 18894 bp, 10 predicted proteins | sample MGYA00511889_ERZ779737 | MGnify/ENA primary metagenome ERZ779737 (study PRJEB29588, sample SAMEA2163575) | human gut metagenome | biome: human gut; feature: human-associated habitat; material: faeces | place: Denmark | collected 2008/2010 ...
GGGGGGGGGGGGGGGGGGGGGGGGGGGGGGTGGCGGGGGGGGGGGGGGGGGGGGGGGGGGCGGAAGGTCAGCCGTTCGCGGGCGTAGACGAATCCGCTGGTTTCGTCCCAGTGGATTCTGTCGTAGCTAAGCGAGCAGATGTGCGGAGCGACCTCTTCGAGCCACTCCGGACGGATCAGGGCGTTTCCGCGCGCAAAAACGCGGCTCGTTTCGACCAGGGCGAAAAAGAGCACCCACTGCGGCGGATTCTTCCGCTTCGCCAGCGCGGATCCCGGGAACAAGGTGAATTTTTTCCCTTTCATGTCCGAAAAGAGCTTCGACTCCCGGTCGAACATGCCGATCTGGCGCGGCAGCGCGCTCATCAGCGCCTTGTGAAGCGCATCCGCCGGGAGACGCTCAAGATCAACTCCCCGCACAGAGTTCCATTTGTTTTCCCGGCAGATCTCCTTCAGGTCCTCGATCAGATTCCGCCATTCGCGCAGACGGCGGTAGCTGAGAAAGTTTTTCTGCGCGAAACGCCGCAACGCCTGATTCGAGGCGCGTTCCGCAAGCGTTTTTTCCACGGCGTCATGCAATTGCAGGATCCCGATGAAATCGGAATCTTCGTTTGCGAATTTCCGGTGCGCGTCATCGGCCGCCTTCGCCTGTTCAAACGGACGTTCGCGCGGATCGGCGATGCTCAGGAATGCCGCGATCACCAGCATCTCCGGCAGAACGCGGAAACGTTCCGCGCTCATCAGCATTTTTGCAAGATGCGGGTCGAGCGGGATTTCCGCAAGACGCCATCCGCATTCGGTCAGACGTCCGCTCCTGTCAATCGCCAGGAGGTCCTCCAGCGCCTGCATGCCTTCGCGGATCAGCGGCGCGGCGGGCGGATCGACCAGCGGGAAACGGTCAAGCGGCGGCAGACGCAGTGCGGCCATCTGGAGGATGACGCCGGCAAGGGAGGAACGCTGAATTTCCGGCGGCGTGAATTCGGAATACCCGTTCAACGCCTCTTCGCTGTAAAGGTGCACGCAGATTCCGTCGCGCAGACGTCCGCACCGTCCGCGGCGCTGTCTTGCGCTCGCCTGCGAAACGGGTTCCACGCGCAGTTCCTGAATTCTCGTGCGGGGATTGTAGCGGCTCAGACGGACGAGTCCGGAATCGATCACGAACCGGATGCCGGGAATCGTCAGGGAGGTTTCGGCGACGTTGGTTGCCAGAACGATCCGGCGCCGCGTTCCCGGAGAAAAAACTTTCTGCTGGTCCCCGGCGCTGAGACGCCCGAAAAGGGGCAGGATTTCACTGTGCGCGCCGAAGCGGCCGGAAAGGAGTTCCGCACAGTCGCGGATTTCCCGCTCGCCCGGAAGAAAAACCAGAATGTCGCCCCGCGGATCGAGCTCGGTGAGGAAGGCTGCGCCGCGTGCGACGCTGTCGGGAAGTTCCTCGTCCTCCTCCGGTTCCAGAAAACAGTCCTCGACCGGAAAGAGGCGGCCTTCGACCTCGATCACGGGCGCGCCGCCGAAAAACGCAGAAATGCGCTGGGCGTCCAGCGTCGCCGAGGACAGGATGACGCGCAGATCCTTCCGCCGCGCAAGGAGAAGTTTCATATAACCGAGCAGGAAATCGATATTCAGCGACCGTTCGTGGATCTCGTCGAGAATGATGCAGTCATACTGGAGAAGATCGGGATCGTCGCGCGTTTCGGCCAGAAGAATGCCGTCGGTCATGAACTTGACGACGGTGTTCCGCGCGGTGTGATCGTCGAACCGGACTTTGTATCCGACCTCCGCGCCGCATACGCATCCGGTCTCGGATGCCACCCGGCGCGCCAGCGCGGAAGCCGCAATCCTGCGGGGCTGGGTGCATCCGATGCGCCCGAGGCGGCCGAAACCGTTTTTGAGCGCGACCTTCGGGAGCTGGGTCGTCTTGCCCGACCCCGTGGAACCGCATACGATCACGAGCGGATGCTGTTTCAGCGCCTCGGAAATTTCCGCCGTTTTCGCGCTGATCGGCAGCTCTTCGGGAAAACTGCAGACGAGAGAATCGGCAAAACGGTGCAGAGTATGCGCGGAAAGATTCTCCAGATATTTCCGGAACGATTCCAGCGCGGCCGTGTCCCTTGACGATGCGAACGAGCGCATTCTCCGCCGGAGCCTTGCCTGGTCGCGGAGGAGAAGCGTTGGAAAAATTTCCTTGATTCTGCGGAAAACAGTTTCCGGGGCGTCCGAGTTCGTATTCATGGAGGGGAAATATAGCACGGAAACGCGGAAAGAAAAGCCCGGAGAAGGCTCCTGTTTGAAATATTCCCGGTTCCTGGTGCGCGGATTGCAGAACCATTCGGACAGCGTATTCTTTTCAGGACATTCCGCCGGCGCGCCGTCTGCACGCGCGGTCCGTTTTTTCAGTTCAGGATCAGGCAGTAAGCCTGAAGAACTCCCGATGCGGAGGAATTGAAAAAAGCCATTTTCCCGTCCGGAGAAAGGAAGGGATGAGGATGCCACGGGCTTTTCTCCCTGCTGCCCAGATTCAGGAGGAAGCGGAGGTCCGCCGCTTCGCCGTCGCCGCCGAGACGTCCGGCATAAAGATGCCATTCCCCGTTGTCCGCCTCGTAATCGCTGACAATGCGCCCGCCCGCCGCATCTGTTGCGAAATGCAGAAAATGAGGAGGCTCAATCCCCCTGCTCAGAACGTTGCGCGCTCCGCCTTCCGCCGCGGGACGGCAGTGCACCGCACCGGGAAACGCCTCCAGTTCAATGAGTTCCTGAACTGCCGCTGAAGGAGTCTGAAACAGCAGCGTCGAAGCAATGACCCGGGAGCTCTTCCCGCGCCAGCACTGATGCCCCTGGCAGAACTCCATGCCGTCGCGCCCGACCGGAAGACTCCGCCACCGTGTTCCGTCGTCATCAATCAGATGCAGATCCAGCCCGAATCCCGTATTGGGCTGAAGCGGATCGTCGCAGGCGCGGATTTTCCGCAACGCATGTCCGGACTCCGGGTCCAGTGCGGCAGCATGGCTGATTCCCTCGCGTTTCCCGCAGACGCTCCGCAGACGGCTGCCGTGATTGTGTTGAATCAGAATGGTATGAGCTTCCCGTCCGCTGCGGCAGTACTGCAGATGAAGATTGCAGAAGTCCGTTCCGCGCAGAACCAGGCGGCATTCTCCCGTCTCCGTGTCGAACACCCACATGCCGTGTTCGGGCCATTCCGCCTGCGTCCCGGTGCGCAAAGCGGTGGCGACGGCGATGCGCCGTCCGTCCGGAGAGATGGTGGAGAGCGGATAAAAAGGCGATGCCGGAGCGATGCCGTCCTGTTCCGTCAGACAGGCCAGTTCGGAGCGTTCCCCCGCGGCGGGATCCAGTTTCCGCAACCGCAGACGGCCTCTGCTTTCCAGTTCATCCACGAAGTAATAGAAGCTTTTCCCGTCCGGAGAGAGCGACGGAGCGGTAACGCCGCATTCATCGGTAAGCGGAGTCAAATCTCCGTTTTCCTCCAGATCGCAGAACAGGTAGCGGTGGCGCGGGTCCCGCGGATCGCTCCCGTGAGGATGGGCGGACTCGTGAAGCACGAACCGCCGCGAATCCGGAGAAAAGATCTGCGCCTCCATATAAATGTGGCAGGCCGGAATCACCGGATCGTCCGTCAGCTGGTAAAGAGCAAGATGATCCGGAACCTTTTTTCCTGCAAACTGCCCGAGACGCTTCATTCAGCGCCCTCCTCCGTCATCCGCACGGTCCGGAAGCTGCTCGGACTGTGATAGGATCCGTCCGTCCAGCTCTGGCGGATGCCGGAACCAGTGCGGTTGATGCCGATCAGCCAGTTCACGCCCTCCTTCGGCGTGCCGAAAGTTGCAAAGGGAAGCTCGAATTCGACCGTCCATTTGTCTCCGGACTTCGACGCGGCGGTTTTCCATTTTCCGTTCCAGGCCTTGTTGATGTTCATGCCGACGGAGGCGAGTGCGTCGTACTGCACGCCTGCGGAATTCGTGACCAGATAGTAATAATCCGTGCGCGTGTTGTCGGGGTCGACGGAAAGTTCGATGCAGTCGTCCTTCCACTGGTCGTCGTCGCGTTTCATCTGCATTGTCCTGACTTTGCTCATATCGCCGAAACACTCCACCTTGAGATAAAGCGCCCTGTCCGTCCGCAGAATCGACGCGGCGGTTTTCGGCGTCTCCGTTCCCCGGCTGGCAAAGCCGTTGACCTGGAATCCCTGTTTCCAGACGGGATCGCCGCCCGTTCCGTCCATGGAGGGAGCCGTCTTCACATGCGGCACATTGACATGCCAGCGCTCCGCCAGGGAAGGCGACGGAATTTCATGGACCGTGATATCCGCAAAATCCGCAGGGCTGTAACTGCAGAGATTGATGATCCCTCTGCCGAGCGGCACTTTCCCCTCCAGAACAAGTTTTCCGTCCAGCTTCACGGTCATCCAGCAGTCCACGACACGGATCTGCATCGTATGCCAGGAGTCGGAAAGCGCTTCGTCCATGCGCTTCCTTCCGACATCGACGCGCCGGTTTCCCTCTTTCAGGCGGTAGCTGGCGACAACCCAGCGTTTGTTGACGGAAACGTCCATTGCGGAGAAATCCGTTCCGAAGCGTTCCCCGCCAGCCCGGACTCTCGCCCAGATCCCGTTTTTCTTCTCGCCGGCGGGGAAACGGAAGCGGAAGGAGAGTTCATAATTGATCCAGTTGCAGGGATGTCCGAAAATCCGCGGATGATTGTCGTAGAGGAAGCCGTCATGCATGAGATGCCCCTTTGCATTTCTCTGCGGCCGGTATTCCAGATAGGGCGTGCCGTCGGCGTCTTTCTTCACCGTGCAGGTCTCCTTGAAATCCTTCGGCCTTTTCCGAAGATCCGCGGCATAAAGAAGCGTGCCCGGAGCGGCATTCTTCAGATAATCCAGGCGATCGGTCACTTTGCCCGCGGCGATCTCCTTCCAGTTGTCGCGGGAGAGTTTCAGGTCGCGCCAGCGTTTCCACGCCTCGAAGTCAGCGTTGACGAGACGCTTCGCGCGAGCGTCAGGCGCGGTCTTTTTCAAAGCGCTTTCGAACAGGGGATCGATCTGCTCGATCAGTTCATGGGAAATCACATTGTCCGTCTGCGAAGCCGGATTGCTGAAATAATAGGAGACGTGTCCGTCTTTCTGCCACGCCTCCTGCATCAGCGTGTAATAGCGTTCCATCTCCTCTGCCGCGGCTCCGAAGGTATAGCGGCAGAATTCCGCAAGAAGCGCCTTCTCGTCAAGATCGGGGTTCCAGAGAAGTTTTGCAATGGCGTAGGCGGGGAAGCGATTGACAAAGGGGCGGCTGTCCCAGAGCGGCTTTTTCAACTCAAAATTGGAGTGATACTCGGTCATCCAGTAAGTAATCCCGATGGAGCGCGCCCAGCGGAGTTCCTCCGCCACAACCGGCGTGATCGGCGTCAGCACGGGATCGCCGCCGAAAATGTCGAAATGGTATCCGTAAACCGCAGGATTGATGCCGGCTTTGCGCCACGCCTCCACCGCTTTCAGCGCCCGCGGATTGACCGGACAGCTCTTATCCGAAAACTTGTGCTTGAAACAGCGGTTGTACATGCAGTAGGACATGGTCAGATGTTCCGCCGGAAGCTTGACCTTCGGGACGTTCAGATAGAACGAATAGGCGATCGTATTGTATTTTTTGCCGGGGTGCTTTTTCGCGGTTTCCTCGATCAGTCTTTTGATGAACTGGAAATAGAGCGTGGAGGAATCGAATTTCGAGCATTCGGGGCATTTGCAGTAGATGGGGGTGTCCCGGGCGGAAAGCGTCAGATACTCGATCTGCGGATTCTTCTTCCAGAAATTGTCAATCCATTTCAGGAAGGTCCGGAACGTGTCCGGATTGGTGTAGCAGTGCTGGTTGATGACGCGAATTCCGTTGTTGAACGCAAACTGCTCCGGATACTTTTTGAAATATTCCTCGATTGTCTTGCAGTCCTCCGGAAAGATCCAGTTGAAGGAGTGACCGCCCCAGCTTGTGGAAAAACCGTATCCATGGGGATCTCCCATCGGGTTCATCTTGTTACGGGCGAAGAAGAGCGACTTGTCCCGGTTCGGGTGCGAGCTCAGATGGCGGTGTGCGAAAGCGGCCTCGCTGCGAATGTCGAGCTTCCCGACGGAAAGATTTTTCGACGGCGCGGGAAGATACTCGCCGTCCGCACCCGGCCAGAACCAGCGGCAGCCGAGCTGTTCGAGCAGTTCGAAAACCGCAAACATCGCGGAGCGCGGATTGTTGCCCGCGGCATAGATCACATTGCCTTTCGTCTTGAGGGAGAAAACATCCGAACCGCTCTTCTTGTCCAGCCCGAGAAACGATGACTCCGCCGCAATCCGCGGATTGGTTTCCGGCGTTCCGATGACAAGACGGTTTTCCGCCGGAGTGTTTCCCACTTCCGCGCCGCTGACGGCCTTGATGATGCGTTTGAATTCCGCAACGGCCTTCTTTTCCGGCGCCGTCGAACCGGATTCCACGGAAATCCGGGGGCTGCCGTCCTTCACGAGATCCAGCGCGGCGGCGCTCAGAATTCCGGCGCAGAGCGCCAGTGTCATGACTTTCTTCAGCATACAGTATCCTTTCCTGACATAGTATTGGTTGTATGATTCAACTTGCAATCGGATTCCTTCATTCCCACATGACCCATTTCCCTTCGGCATTCTTGACGCGGAGGAGCACATTTTCCGGGATCAGCCCCCAGAGCGGCAGCTTCGCGGATCCCGCGTGAAGATCGGCATAAATGATGTTCACCGCGCCGGAGTGCCGCGGATAGACACGGCAGTTCACTGAGCTTGTGTCGAAGCAGGAGGTCCCGGCTGATTCATAATAAAGCAGGATGGCGCCGTCAAGAGCGAGAGGACTTTTCGTCATCCAGATGCCGCCATCCGCAAACAGCGGAGTCCGGGAAGGCTGCTTCAGATTCAGGATGCCGCATTTTTCCTTCTGCGCTATCTGGGGACACAATCCGTTGTTGATGGCATAACTGATATAATAGGTATTCGCTGTTATGATCTCCCTGGACTGGGTCGGACATTTGAAGATGGAATCCCGGTCTTTTGCTACGGCTCCGTAATTCCGGCTGGCGCCGTGTCCGAGATGATCCGTCAGATAGTTGTACCAGTAGTAATTCCCGAGCGGGGAACCGATATGAGTCAGCAGCGGCATGCTGGAGTAGGTGTCCCGGTAATCCGCGCAGAGAATGCCGATCTGCCGCTGCCGGGACAGACAGGTGGTCTTGCTCGCAGTCTCCCTTGCTTTTCCCAGGGCAGGCAGAAGCATGGAGGCTAGAATCGCGATGATCGCAATTACAACCAGAAGTTCGATCAATGTAAACAGCAATCCCGCCTTTTTCATTTTTTCTCTCCTGACCTGACGGGACCGCAGGAGTCCCGTATGATTAATTTGGATTTCAGAACCATGGAAACCGTTTTTTTTCCCGGATCCTCCAGACGTGCGAGAAGAAGATCCACCATCATGCCGGCCTTTTCCGCAATGAACGTGTCGATGGTCGTCAGCGCGGGATAGGAGAAGCTTGACTCCAGCGTGTTGTCCAGTCCGATGATGGAAAGATCCGATCCGACTGCACAGCCCATTCTCTGCGCCTCGGCCATCGCGGCAAGCGCGACGGAGTCATTGTGACAGAAGATCGCGGACGGCGGATTTTCCCGCTCCAGAAGATGCCGGACGCCCCGGATTCCGTTTTCCGGATATCCCATGCCGTTGTAGACACAGTAACTTCCGGAAAAGCCATATTGCTTCATCACAGCGGAACAGGCGTCAAGGCGCTCCCCTTCGCATCCGATATACCCGAAGCGGCGGTGTCCGAGCGACACAAGATATTCCAGCGCCTCGGAAAATGCCGCGGCGTAATCGATCGTGATGCTGTCGGTCTCCGGAAACTGCTTTCCGTAGACGACGACCGGAATTTTTTCTCCGATCCACTCCGGGTGATAGTCGCAGGTGATGATCCCGTCCACCTTGTTGCGGACCACATTCCGGTAGGCCCGTTCAATCTCCGAAGCCTTCTCCCAGATGGCGATGATGCTCGTGTAGCCGGACTGCAGCAGACGGCGGTACAGCTCCATCATCACATCTCCGATGATCCGGTCGCGGAAACTGGCAAAGAGAATCCCGACGGTCTTTGTCTTGCCCGAGCGCAGACGCTGCGCCTGCAGATTCGGCTGGAAACCGAGTTCGCGGACCAGTTCCAGAATACGCCGGCGTTTTTCCTCCGAAACCCGGCAGGTCGACTTGCCGCCCAGAACGGCGCAGACCACGGGACGCGATACCTGCGCCCGCTCCGCAATGTCTTTCATGGTAACTGCCATGCTCATTCCTCTTTTGGGATTGATTACTCGATTAACTTTAATTATAATCCAGTTCATCGATTTTGTCAATACCCGGAAAAACAATTTTTTCTTTTTTTCCGGAAAAAGCCTGAAAGACGGGAAGCGCGCAATGACAAACAGCAGTCATGACGCTTCATCCGCCGGAAGACGGCAGGAAAAACGGGTGCGGGGAGAAAACGCGGAAGTTTCCCGGCGGGATTCCGGAGTCAGTATATTTCGATGCAGCCCGAAAAGACCGGAGGCGCGGGATGAAAATCCGGAATGCGGGAAGCCCGCAGCGCTTCCTCCAGTTCCTCAATCCTGTCAAGTTTCCCGCCGGCGAACTCGTCAAGACGGCGCGCGGTTTCCCGGACCCGGGCGGCAAGTCCGGCGTTGCGGCGCTGGATGATCTCCAGGCCGAACGGTTTGGCGGAGCGCATCCATTCCCCGCGGAAACAACGGTCGAATTCCGCGATCTTTTCCAGATATATGGGAATGTCCCGGTCACGGAGCTCAAGCAGAATGCCGCGCCTGCGTTCCGTGTAGGCTTTCAACAGCTTCACCCGGAAGGAAATTCCCCAGAGCAGAAGATCAATCACGGAAAAAATCTCCCGGAGCGACGGAGAGAGCGTCCGTTCCGCAAGATCACGGTGAATCTCCTGCAGGTCCCGCAGATAAATTTGCATGACGTCACCGTATCTGGAGAAACAGTAACTGCAAATGCCCCCCTGAAGCGGATCCTGCCAGAGAAGCCCGGGAACGGGAATGAGCTGATTCCGGATGCTCCGGTGCAATCCGGAGGCTTTCCGGAAAAGAGAATACTCCTCTCCGCAGAAAGCGCGGAACAAATCCCCGGCAAGTCCGGGCTCTTCCGTCCCCCAGGCGGCATTGGAAGCGTAAACCAGTCCGGCAAACGCGGAATCGGAATTGCAGAACGCCCCGCCGTCTCCCCATACGGTAATCAGAAGCTCGCGGATCCCCTGTTTCTCACATGCCCGGACGCACGGGGGAAGCACCGCTTCGGTTTTTTCCGCAAACCAGCAGAAGGTGTTGTAAGTATAAACGGCGGATGCCATGGCGGTCTCTCGCCCGAAACGCCTGTGCCGCTCAAGAAGCTCCTCATAGGTTTTCTCCTCCGCCGCGGAATAGTTCCAGCAGTACAGTTTGAGTTCCGGAGGAAGAAGCGGGCGAAGAGCTTCCGGATCGTTGAAGCGGACCAGCATGTCGGACCAGACGGAAGGCGTCAGCCCGTACTTCCGGCAGATCGCGCAGACCTTCGACAGATGCCGGAGATAAATCTCCTTCCGCGGTTCATATCCGTGAATGTCCAGGAATCTGCCGCGCCCCAGCCCGTGCGTCTCGTCCATTCCGACATGAATCTGTTTCGAGGGCAGGTTCTCCGCCCAGAAACGGATCATTTTCTCAATCAGCGCATAGGACGCCTCGTCATCCGCAAGCAGAATCCCCGCATTGTCGCGGATCCCGGAATACTGATAATGCGTGAAAAGATGCTCCAGATGCCCGAGCGTCTGAATGCACGCCCGCACTTCCATGCCGAGACGCCGCGCATAACGCCCGATTTCCCGGATCTCCTCCGGCGTGTAGCGTCCGCGCATGTATCCGAATGCGGGTTCTCCGGGAAGCTCATACACATCTTCCGTGTAAAGCATCAGGAGATTGAATCCCGCCAGAGCATTTTTCAGAAGAAAACGCTTGAGGAACTCCAGTGTGTAAACCCGGTTTCTGGAGCAGTCCAGCATCACGCCGAGGGTTGCGAAGCGGAGTTTTCCGGCGGCTTCCCTTCCCGCCGCCGCACATCCGAGCGCACGCAGGAAGCCATGGGGGGAACCCGCCGAAATGACAGCTCCGCTCTCTGAAAAGGAGACGGAAAACTCATCCGGCGCGGAGAGGCGGAAGGAAAGCGTTCCCGCATCGGGACAGGAAAAGTATTCCGGCATGGCTTCCGCCGCAGTCTGCAGAAGAGAAGCGTATTCCGCAGGAATTGCAGAACAGTCAGGACTGAATGCCGGCATGCCGACCTCCTTTGTTTTGGCGAACCGGAAACGGTTATTTCAGGCGCGGGGCGTGCGTCCGCCTGTAATCAAGCGGAGTCCGGCCGAAACGTTTTTTGAAAAGCATTCCCATATAAGCCGGTTCCCCGAGATGAAGTTCCCCCGCGATGTCGGAGATCCGGTCCCTCGACTCCGTCAGGCGACGGCACGCCTCCTGAAGCCGGAGCTCGAGAAGATAGCCGGACGGCGTGAAATCGGAATAGCGTTTCCAGTAACGGAAGAAGGTGCTTCTGGAAAGCCCGAATTTCCTGGCGACGGCATCGAAGTCCAGCGCTTCAAAGGCATGCAAGCGGATGTGGGAATCGATTCTCAGCATCAGCTCATGCTCCCGGTCCGCCGGGACCTGAAACGATTTCTTCATCAGGAGCAGTTCATGAAGAATCTGGAAGCACTGCATGTCGATCCGGTCCGCGCTGCCCGGGCTCAGCGAGACGCTGAAGCAATTGCTGACGCGCTCCAGCATCAGCTCCAGTTCCCCGCTCATTCGTATGCCCCAGCAGAGCGGCGGCTCGAAGACTCCGAGCTTGTCAAGCAGGGGAAGCAGAGAGGATGGATAAATCATGTAGAAGACCTCCCGCGCACCGAAATTCATGAGCGTATATTCCGCTCCCGGAGGTTTTACGACCACATGGGGAAAGGAAAGCTTCTCATAAGCTGTTCCGTTTATCGTCTGTGCGGGAAGTCCTCCGGAGGAATCCGCCGAAAGCCGGATGCAGATTTCGATTTTATCGGGATAAACGGCATGCTGGTATTTCCGGGGCGGGTTGTTGCAGGAGTGCCCCACTCCCGCGAGCTGAAAGGGAAACGGGATTTCCCGCCTGAGCCCCGCCATATTCACATGATAATTGTATTTTTCCATATCCGGCTGCCGTTTTTCCCGGTATTATATCCCCGTCATTCCGCTTTTTCAATCACGAATTCCTTCAGATACATGTTGCCGGTGAAGGTCTTCTGCGGCATGAAACCGCCGACATATATCAGAGATCCTGGAACAATCCTGACTTTGCGCGCGGTCCGGACGGGAACAAAACCGCTTTTCAGTTTCATCACCGGAATCTGACTGTAGCCGACGACCCGCTTTGTGTTCTGGTCATACACGCCCATTCTTGTGGTATGTTTGACATTCTCCGTGGCGGAATCCGTTTTCATCACGGCCGTCACATAATAGGAGGCGTCGGGATCCAGTCCGCGCGGGACATTGCAGGAGATCGCCCATCCCTGATTGCCGTCCATGACGGCGACATCGCCTTCAAATTTCGGAGCTCTCACCGCGTTTTTGCCCTTGAACGTCAGGAAGTCCCGGTAAAGAAGCCCGAACAGGGGAAATCCGTTCAGATATCCGTCCGTATGAACCGGACTCCATGCAAGAGGAACTTTCCCGCCGCGGGTGCGGAAGATGTTCATCACCATCCTGGAGCCCGGAGCCGGAACGTCGGCGGGCTCCAGCGTGAGCCGGACCGTCCACACGCCGTCCTTGAGCGAGCTTTCCGCCTTTCCAGGAAGCGGGATGCTCTTCCGGACACGTTTGACCGTCATGTCATCCGGATTGGCCGTCACGGGGATCGTCCACTCATTGCAGTTCACTTCGCCTTTCGCGTTGACGGCAATCTGCGTCACAGGATATTTCCCGTTCGAAGCGAGGAAGATCTCGACGCAATCCGTATAGAAGTCCTTTTTCCCGTCCGGCGCCGCGGCATTCTTCTCCGTATAGAGCAGATAAAGACGGCCCTTTCCGAATGCGGCATAGGCCCGGGAGGCGGAATCCCCCGCACTCTCCCCGGTGGCGGCAGTGCGGAACGCGCCCAGTTTCCCCATTTTTTCAACAGCGGGGAAGGCATCGTCCGGAACCGTCGGGACAATGCTGATGGAAGGAGTCTCCTGAACGTCTGTCTTTTTGCGGACGAAGGGCTTGCGGCCCGGAGAGGCTTTCACCAGCAGCAGATGGCTGGTGTACATCTGCTCTTCGCCGAACTTGAGGCAGGCGTAAACATCATACTCCTGTTCCGGATTTTCCTGTTTGAAAATGTGCCCGAGAAATGCCGTGGCGTAACTGCCGAGGGATCCGAATTTCCGCGAGACGTATCCCCGCAGATGGGGAGCTCCCATGACGGAATCCGGTCCGAGGCGGGTCCGCGTCAGATAATGGTATTCGAATCGGGAAGTTCCCGTCGTCACGCGCAGATGCTTTCCGGCCGGGCCGTCCTCCTTGCCCCGGACCAGATCGTATCCCGTGACACGGTTTCCCGGCAGCGGAGCGGGAAGCGCATATCCGAACGGGGATCCGGGCACCGCGACGGGGGGAAGCTTGTTCGCGGAAAAAAAGACGTAGAAACGGTCCCGCTCCGGAACCGGGCCGAACTCCTTCGGCAGTTTCTCCTGGTATTTCGCAAGTCCGAAGAAGAGCCCGAGCGTATTGAAGACGCTGTCCCTGTCCCACCGGATGTATTCCGCCTTGTCCGCCCTGCCGACGTGATTCCCGAAGTCGACATTGCAGGAACGTTTCATGGCCCCTTCGGCGGTTTCCACGGCACGGCGGTAAACCGTGTCCGCGGAAATTTTCCCGGCAAGCCCCGCGTTGCGGATGTCCCGGTAAAGCAGAAGCGTCATCGCGTCCAGGGAGAGGCGTTCGCAGCGGATGTGGAGCAGAGCCGCGGCGTCTCCCGCAGCGAGTTTCTCCATCCGGTCGAACGCACGCTGCCATGCGAGAAGACGTTCCGGAGTCAGATAACCGACGCAGCGCGGATCGGGAAACCATTTGACGAATGCGGGATCCGCAAAGGCAAGTCTGTGAAGCTCGTCATAGAACTTGCGCATTTCCGGCGCGGCTTTCCCGTAAATCGCCGCCATGTACTCGTCAATCTCCCTGCCGACGTCGAGATCCGCATTGCCGTAAAGACGGCTGAGCACGTAGGAGATCAATCCGCTGAACGCCGTATTGCAGACACGGGGAAGCGCCGGATAGTCGCAGAACATCTGCGTGACATGATTTTTCCCGTAGAACTGAACGTCATACAGGACTCTTCCGGCATTGCCGAAAAGCGGGAACGAGATCATGGGACGCCCGTATGTCGAAGGATAGAAATAAGAGGACATGCGCCGGGAGATCTTCCCCCATGCGTTGAAACAGTCGAAAAGGAACTTGTTCGAGGGCGCGCTGATGGGTTTGTTGAAATCCGCCGTCAGAAACGCCAGATAAGGCATCAGGTTCGCCGGAAGTTTTCCGTCCTTCAGCGCTTCCGCCCGGGGCGGAATCTCCGTGGAAAGACGCCCGTAGGCAAGAAAACGGATAATCAGGTTCGGATATCTCTCCGCGAAATACGGCGAGGCGGAATGGATCAGATAATCGTAGAGCGGCCCGCCGGGCGCGCCATACCGCTTTTCCAGCGCGACGCACTCTTTGCAGTAACAGAATTTGCAGTCCACGTCGTCATGGGAGATGTTGACCACGATATTGTCCGACGGTCTGCAGCCGGAGGCAATCAGGAGCTGTTCGACGTTTTTATTCATTTCCGCGCGGAGTCCCGGATTGGAGAAACAGCGGTGACGGCCCTTCCATTCCCGTCTGCCGTCTGCGGAAAGCGGGAAGAATTCCGGATTCGTGACAAAATACTCCTTGTCCTTCAGAAACTTGTATGCATTCCTGTGATTTTTCACCGGCGGAATCAGGCAGGAGTAGGAATGGGTCATGTTTCCCGGCATCCTGAACGGAATCCGCGAGTTGTTGTGGAGGGCGTTCCGCCGGAAAAAGGCGTCCGCGCTTCCGCAGCCGCGCAGATTGAAGGCCGACTGCGCCAGATCACGGTATTCGAAAGACGGACGGAAAGCAATATTCAGTTCATCCGTCTTCAGCGTTTTATATTCCGGAATCCGGCTGTCGCCCCAGTAATGGTAGAAACGGAAGCCCAGCACCTCCGTCAGGAAATGGGACACGGCAAAGCCGTCGCCGAAACCGCCGCCGTACAGGAAGAGATCATCGCCGAGCGTGAGCAGGATGCGTTCCTCGTTGACAGGTTTCCGGTATTTCCCCGCCTTTTGCAGGATCTTCAGCATGGCGTCGGAATGGCCGACGAAAATGCGTTTCCCGTATTTCCCCGCTTCGCGGGGTTCAACGATCCTGAAATCCGCCCCGGTGGACTGCTTCAGAAGCGCGGCGAGGTCGGCTGCGGACTCCCGGAGAAGCCGGACCTCCATATCCCTCCCCTGATTCCCGCATACGATGACATAGTCCGTTCTGCCGTCTTTCGCCAGTTCCAGCGCCTCCCCGCGCCACGACGCCAGACCCAACACCAGAATCATCCAGAGAGACCGGATCACCACTTTCATGCGCATGAAAAACCTCCTGTTTTTTTATTCAAAAAAATATTTAGGTTGATATCGTGATGCTCTGCATCGCCAAAAACTGCTTCGTGCTTTCCAGTGAGTCCTGGTGCGCACCAACTGCGCAAGCTGGTCGCCGCAGACGAAATTCCCGATCCCGCGCATGCCTGCATCGCGGTAATTTATTTTCGCATTCCTTGCCGTACCAATATGCAGACCGGGAATTCCGCAAAGCCATGCCGGACTTCAGGAAATCACTTCCCGCATCATGCGGAATCTTCAACATTCCATGGCAGGGGAGACGCTCCCGCGCGAAATGCCGCAGTCTTCCCTGCGAAGCGGGAATCCGCACGTTTCCTTCAGCTCCTTCCGGAGCGTTTGCACATTCAGTTCATGAGGAAGAACCCCGTCCCGGAGGGACAGCGCGGCGGCCGTTCCCGCCGCCTCCCCGGTCATTGCCGCATTCGGAATGACGCGGGTGACTTCCCACGCGTCCTCTCTCGCGGAGGAGCATCGTCCGGCGGCAATGACGCCCGTGATTTTCTCCGGCAGAAGAGTACGCCAGGGGATCTCCCAGACGGAACCGCACTTCCGCCAGTCCGGCGCCAGTCCGATCGAGTCCGGAAAAGATGCCTGCTCCATGCCGCTGTCAAGCACGAATCTCCCCCTGATGCAGCGGGAGTGGCGCATGGGGGCCATCGTGGGAAGCACGATCGGATAACGGGTCTTCCTTGTTTCAACGCCGCCGTCATAATCCTTCCGGAGCAGCCTGCGGTAACGTTCCCGTCCGCGCAGCAGGAAATCCGACACGGTTTTCCCGTCGATCCCCTCCGGCGTGGAGTTGTTCAGGATATTGTCCGCGACAATAATGGTGGAAATATCCTTTCCGAACGAATATGCGGAATAGGCGCCCGCCTCCCGGTGCTCGACGAACCAGGAGACAAGAGCGTTCCGCGCATGCAGACACTGCCCTCCAGCGAGATGCACGACATCTGCGTCTCCGGTGGCGTCGATGAAGATTTCCGCCTCGATTTTCCCGATGCCGCTTTTGTTGGCGACCTGAACCGCCCCCGGACGGAGGGCGTCGCGCATTTCAACGCCGATGATTTTCGTGTCAAACCAGAGATCCACGCCGTGCCCGGTCAGCATCTCGTCCAGAGACAGAACGAAGGAGGCGGGAGAAAAATACGCCTGAAGGCGGTTGTTCTTCCCGCCCCTGCGCCATTCCGCCGGGGGCTCCGCGGGGCCGTAACGGTTCGCCGCGTGCAGAAAGCGTTCGGAAAGCCCGAATACGATCTGATGCCCCTCCCCGTCACAGAGCGGCAGGTAGACAAGGACCGTTCCGGACGTTGCAAGTCCGCCGGGAATGGCACAATTTTCAATAAGAACCGTTTTCATCCCGCGCTGCGCGGAAGCGATTGCCGCCGCACAGCCGGCGATGCCGCCGCCGCAGACCGCCACATCGTATTTTTTGCAGAACATACGGATTTTCCTCTGTTTTCCATATATCATAAATCCGTTTCCGCTTTTTGCAATTTACATCCGTCTCAATAAATATCAGATTCGTCCCATTCCCAAACAGATGAGACAATTTTCATATTTATTGAGACGGTTCCCTATTGTGACTCATGATTTCCGGAGTATAATAGAACAGCAGGAGAACATGAAAAGAACAAGGAGCCGTAATCATGAAGCAGGAAAAATGTTCCGGAGAAAGAGGCCGGCATTCCGCGGGATTGAACAATTCGCACACCTCCGCAGATTCATTCAGAGAGGCAGAACGCACATCCCGGAGAAAAAGCCTCCGCATCGCCGCGCCATCTTTTGTTCTGCGACATTCCGGGCCCGTATCATCGGGAAATTTCACATTGATAGAGCTCCTCGTCGTGATTGCGATCATCGCGATTCTTGCAGGGATGCTCCTTCCGGCGCTGCAGAAAGCCAGGGAAAAAGCCTATGCCGCCTCCTGCATGAGCAATCAGAAACAGGTCGGCTACATCCTGCGTTCCTATCTGGATGACTGGAAGGAACAGATTTTCATCGGTCCGAAAAATTCATTGGGGAATGATACCGGATGGCTTTACCTCCCGAAACAGGGCGGTTATCTCCCTCCCGGACTGAAGTTCATTGTCTGCCCGAAATATCCGCCTCTGGACCCTCTCAACGGCAATTTTACCACATGGATAAAGGTCTCCTACGGCATCCTGGATGGGAGTGGCGCAGATTCTTACTACAAAAGCTATTTGGCGGAATCTTCCGCCAACGCTTCCTATGATTTCAAAAAAACCGGAACCCCGTCCGCATTCTTCGTGGTCGGAGAATCCCTTCAGATTGATCCCGGCAACGACACAAAGCTCTACCGCAAAGCCATGCGCTCCAAGCTGCCGATTCAGACAAGAGACGCGACGACGCGTCCCGTGTTCCCTCATGCGAACAGAGCCAATCTCCTGATGCTGGACGGCCACTGCGAATCGCTTTTCTATCCGGAAATGAGGAACAAGTTCGGGCGCATGCTGACAAATCCCGTCCAGAACAAAGGCTTCATGTACTGGAACCAGTCCGAACAGCCGATCCCGGCTCATTGACGGACAAAAGAATCTCCGCCTCCCCCGCCTCGTTCCGATGCGCGGGGGTGTTTTCAGGCGCGGCATGCAGCCCGTGCCCGGCAGCCGGAATGAAACAGCGCGCCAAGCGCCGGGTCCATCCGCACAGACGGCTGCTGATATTTCTCCCTTGTGATTTATGCGGGAAAGCACAGAACAGACGCAATGATCCCGCAGCGGCGTCATCGTTTCCGGAATCCAATCCCGCAGCACATGTCGATCCCCGAAAAAAAAGCGGCAATTTCTGACGATGCGGAGCATCGCGGTATTCACCTGATTTTTTTGAAATAAAAAATGCATAAAAAATGCTTTTACCCCTTGAAAAAAGTATCTTCTTGCATATAATATAGACAGGAAAGCATGAAAAATGCTTTTTAAAAAAACTGTCGAGGCATAGTATGTCCATTCAAATTGATTATCAGCAGGCGATTCGCGAAAATTATCATTCGCGGGGCAAGAAGAAGCAGAAAATCGCGGATCTCTTATTGAAATCTCCAATGCTCGTTCTGGAAAAAAGTCTGGGAGAACTTGCCGAACTGTGCCACTGCGAACAGACGACCATCATCCGTTTCGCCCAGCAGCTGAAATATGCGGGCTTCGCGGAACTGAAGCTGGCGATCGCCAGACAGTCCAATGTCGTCTGGCAGGATTTTGCGGAGGAATCCGCTCCGAAGGAACAGCCCGGCGATCACTTCCGGATGCTGTGCAACAAACTTGCCATGCTTCACACGGAATCCATACGGGAAACCCTCAACGGAATGGATGAATCCAGGATCGACCGCCTGGTGGCGGACCTGAACTCGGCGGAAAAAGTCATGTTCGCCGGAGCGGGGACCTCGCGCCTCGCGGCGTCGGACCTCTACATCAAACTCACCCGGCTCGGCGTAAACGGCCTCTATTTCGAGGATTATGAATTTCAGAAAAGCTTCATCGGCTATCTTGGCCCCCGGGATCTGCTGATTGTCTTCTCCCACTCGGGGAAAACGGAATCGACACTCAAAATCGCACAGACGGCGCACGGGAGAGGCGTCCGGATCTGTGCGGTCACGTCCAACGCGGACAGCCAGCTCGGAAAACTTGCCGACCATCTGCTGCCGACCGGCAGCAGGGAGCACCTTTTCCGCCTGGGAGGAATGACATCCCGGTCCGCACAACTCATCCTGGGCGATCTGATCTGTCTGAAGTTCAGCATGGCCGATCAGCAGCGATCCTGGAAATATCTGGAGAAAAGTTACGATGGAATCCTCTGAACTCTATCTGGCCGCGGACTCAGGCGGCACGAAAACCGACTGGGCGGCTTTCGACCGGACCGGAAAAGTCATCCTGAACGGATGGACGGAAGGACTCGCAGGTTTGAACCATGCGCCGGCTTCCTTTACGCAATTTGAATTGCAGACTGTCAAGTTCGCAGCGCTGAAGCCGAAAGCCGTCTACCTCTCCCTCGGAGGCCCGAACACGGGGGAAGTCGAAGGATTCCTCCGGAAGCGTTTTCCGGAAAGCCGGGTCCGCGTGGAGCGCGAAGCCGACGGAAACATGATTCTTTTCGCCGCCTCCTTCCGGGGGTGCCGCGCCGC
>ERZ779737.1406-NODE-1406-length-18865-cov-2.131632_pt1 | contig 18865 bp, 22 predicted proteins | sample MGYA00511889_ERZ779737 | MGnify/ENA primary metagenome ERZ779737 (study PRJEB29588, sample SAMEA2163575) | human gut metagenome | biome: human gut; feature: human-associated habitat; material: faeces | place: Denmark | collected 2008/2010 ...
GCTGTTACGGCGGCTTTCTTTAAAAAGGGACTGCGCCGGCTGACGGCATTCAGCGCAGCCTGGGGGATACTGGAATGGGTGCGTTCATGGCTGTTTACCGGGTTTCCGTGGAATTTGATCGCTTCGGTTTGGACGGACTGGCCGGCGATGCTGCAGACCGCGTCGGTATGGGGAGCCTACGGATTAAGCGTCGTTACCGTTTTTACGGCCGGTTTGCCCGCATTAATTACCGGCAAAAAAGAGATTGTCAAAACCCTTCTGCCGGCTGTTTTGATTTTGTTGGGATTATTTGGTTTCGGAATCTGGCGGCTGGAAAAAGCGCCCGCGCCGGACAATACGATTAACGGCGTCTTGATCCGTTTGGTTCAGCCGAATATTCCGCAAGGGACAAAATGGAGTGCGGCCGAAGCCGAACAAAATTTAATGAAACATGTTCATTTAAGCCGCGCGGCCGGCGCTGAAAAAGCAACGCATGTCATCTGGCCGGAAACGGCGACGCAGTTTTTACTGACCGACGATGATTTTGCGCGCGCCATGGTGACCAGCGCTTTGACGCCGGGATCGATTTTGCTGGCGGGGTCTTTGCGACGCGAAGTCAATAATCAAGAACAGCCGGCGGTTAAAATGTTTAACAGCATTGTCGCTATGAATGACTTGGGCGTATTTCTGGGCAGTTATGATAAATCGCATCTGGTTCCGTTCGGTGAATATGTTCCGCTGTCGGATATGTTTCCGTTTATTCGCAAATTAACGCCGGTCGCAATGGATTTCAGTACGGGCGGCGGCGTCAGAACGGTTATTATTCCGCGGACTTTACCTGTCGGCATGTTGGTTTGTTATGAAGTGATCTTTCCGGGACAGGTAGCAGATAAGCAGGTCCGTCCGTATTGGCTGTTAAACGTTACAAACGACGGCTGGTACGGTTTAAGCGCCGGCCCTTATCAGCATTTTGCCGCCGCGCAGATGCGGGCGGTGGAAGAAGGGCTGCCGCTGGCCAGAGCGGCCAATACCGGCATCAGCGGAATGATAGACGCCTATGGCCGTGTAACGGCTTTTCTGGGATTGGGCAAACAGGGAATTGTTGACGCAGGTTTGCCTCGGCGGACGGATCAGCCGACTTTTTATGCCGCGTACGGCAATAAAGTTCCTTTGATCTTCTGTCTGATCCTGCTGATCGCGGCTGCAGTTCCTGACCGAAAAACAAAGGATTTAAAATGAAAAAAAAGGTGTTCTTTTTATTAATAATCGCACATGTTTTGCTGACGACGGCCGCCTGCCGGAATCAATATGACATTCCCACCTACCGGACAACGGATTCTTACGGTTCTATTTTTGAAGGAAACTATGTTCCTCAGGACGTGCGGTAATTATTCGTAACTGAGGTTGTTTAACCGCCAGTACGTTTCCGTTTCATATAACTTGGGATTATTTTTGGCATAATCCAGCGCCGTGTTGCCATCTTTGTCTTCCAAAGGAATTCTGGCGCCGCAGTCGATCAAAACGTCAACCGTTTCCGGGTTCGGATTAAAGGCTGCGGCGTACATCAAAGGCGTTAAACCTTCTGCGCTGCGGTCATCAATGCCTGCGCCATTTTCCAGCAACGTCATCAATACATAAGGATTTAAATTCCGTCCGGCAGCCAGCATCAGCGGCGTAACGCCGAATTCCGCCCGGTCGGATACACGGGCGCCCAGCGACAGCAGCAGCTTGATAATTTCAACGGAAACATTTTGCTGTATCGCGTGCATCAAAGGCGTTAAACCGTTTCTGTCGCGTTCATTGATATCCATGCCGTGTTTTTTTAACCAGACCAGCAGGCCGGGCGCCGGTTTGTTTGACAGAGCGATTGTCAAAGCCGTTTGTCCGTTGTTTGTTCTGTCATACAGATTGCTGCCGCGTTTAAGCAATAAGTCCAGCGTTTTTTGCGGCGCGCTGTTTTTTATGGCATGAAATAAAGCCGTCAAGCCTTCTGCGTCTTTCAGCATGACGGAGGCTCCGGCTTTTAAAAGAATATCGGTTACTTTTGTATTTTTGTTATAAGCGGCGGCGACCATCAGCGGCGTAATGCCGTATTCGTCATGACCGTTCGGATCTGCGCCTTTTTTTATATAAGCCAGAGTCTGCGCGGGGGAACCGCTGATCAGAACTGTCTGAAACGGCGGCATTTCACGGCGAAAAAAGACAATCAATGCAATAACAACCAATAAAACCGCCGAAGCTGCAATACAAATTAAACCAATATCCGGATTTTGCATTTTAATAAAACCTGACTCCTTCTTCAAAGGCATTGAATGTTTTTACAATATCCGCCGGATAGGAAAGCGATAAAAGCTGATTTGCGAAATGTTCCATTTCCGCCAGGCTTAAAGATCTGATTCTTTCTTTAACCATGGGAATATTGATTGCCGGCATGGATAATTCATGAATCCCCAGTCCGATCAGAACGGCGGCATAGCGGTGATTGGAAGCCATTTCACCGCAGATGCTGACGGGAATCTGCGCTGCATTGGCGCTGTCTGCCGTTCTTTTCAGCAGTTTCAGAATTGACGGGTGCAACGGGTTAAACAGGCTTGCTACGGACGAATCCGTTCTGTCAACGGCCAGAGTATATTGAATCAGGTCGTTCGTTCCGATTGATAAAAAGTCGCAGTTCGCGGCCAGACCTTCGGCTTCCAGTGCGGCGGCCGGCGTTTCGATCATTACGCCCAGCTGCGGCAGGCAGTCGGGCAGGGGAACGGATTTTTCATGCAGTTCTTCGGCACATTCCGCCAACAGTTTTTTAGCCGAAGTAATTTCCTCGGCAGAAGTCACCATCGGCAGCAAAATACGGATATCTCCAAAACAGCAAGCTCTTAATACGGCACGAAACTGCGTTTTCAAAAGCGTCGGCATTTTTAAAGCAAAACGAATGCCGCGCAACCCCAAAGCCGGATTTTCCGTTTTCGGCGGGTGCAAAGCATCGGGACTTTTATCGCCGCCGACATCAAAAGTCCTGAACGTAATCGGTTTTCCTTCCATTCTGGAAACAATTTGGCGCAGTATTTCAAATTGTTCGTCTTCGCTGGGCAGATCCCGACGGTTTAGAAACATGTATTCGCTGCGCATCAATCCGATGCCGTCAACGCCGGTTTGCAGCAAAAAGTCAACTTCATGCGGCAGGTCAATGTTGCCTTTTAACCGGATAAAGACCTGATCCGAAGTAACGGACGGCTGTCTTCTGAGACGTTTTAACGACCGTTTCCAGCGCAAAAAATCAGAGCGGTATTTTCGGTAAAGATCAACGTTCTCCTGCGTCGGGCATAAGATGACTTTGCCGTATGTTCCGTCAATAATAATGATATCGCCGGTCCGGGCGATCCGCATTAAATCGGGAATTCCCACAATGGCGGGCATGCCCAGAGAACGGGCCAGTAATGCCGTATGGCTTTGAACCGATCCGCCGGTTGTGACAAAAGCCGTAATTTTTTTCAAATTCAACAGAGCCGTATCCGCCGCGCTGAGGTCATTTGCGATAATGACGGCGTTTTCCGGCAGATGAATGTTTTTTTCTTTGGCTTCCGATTGCAGGTTTCTCAGGATTCTGGCGCCGATGCTGCGGATATCTTCTATTCTGGCGGAAATATAAACATCGTCCATGGCGTCAAAAACGTCCGCGATCGCGGCGATTTCCGTTTGTACGGCGGCTTCGGCATTAATCTGTCCGTTTTTTATACGGCTGCATACACCGCGGATCAGGCGGGATCCTTTTAACATGTGGCGGTAAACGTCAAACAAAGAGCTTAAAGGATCATCTTCAAAAGCACCTTTGGCTTTGTCCAGAATGGAATCGAACTGATGCAGCGTATGTTGAACGGCGTCTAAGAAACGCTGCTGTTCCGCAGGAACGTCTTCTTCATTAATTCTGTATTGCGGAACGGATTTCAGCAAAGTGTCGTAAACAAAGACTCTGCCGATAACAATTCCCGGAGAAACGCCGGTTCCTTCCCGGATAATTTCAACCCCGTCCAAAGGACAAACGTTTTGGCCCGTTCTGCGGCGTTTGGAAAAAGCAGGCAGCTTTTTAATTTTCGTTGAATTTGTCATTGACCAGTTTTTCCAATGCGTTTAAAGCCTTTTGCGCTTCTTTGCCCGAACAGACAACTTTTATTTCCGAATCGCAGGCGGCGCCCAGCATCATCAGCCCCATAATGGAATGCCCGGAAACCTCCTGCTCGTCCTTTTCAACGCATACCTGCGCGTCAAAAGAATCGGCCGTTCTGACGAATGCCGCCGCTGCGCGGGCGTGCAGACCTTTTTCATTCGTAATCTTCAGTATTTTGGAAACGCCGGACGTTGTCATTCGGTGTCCTTTTCCTCAGGCATGATTTAATAAAGCCGAAGCGACATTGATATATTTTTTGCCGGCTTCCTGAGCACTTAAAGCCGCTTCTTTTAACTTCTGGTTTGAACGCACCTGCGCCAATTTGATCAGCATCGGCAAATTCATGCCGGCCAGGACTTCGACGTTATCCTGCGTCATCATGGAAATTGCCAGATTGGAAGGAGTCCCGCCAAACATGTCGGTTAAAACGATAACGCCGTCGCCGCTGTCGACTTTCGCGATTTTTTCCTGAATTTCCGTGCGGCGCTGCTCCATATCGTCCGCGGGAAAAATACTGACGGTTTCAACGTTTTCCTGCGGGCCGACAACATGTTCCATAACAGCCTTCATTTCTTCGGCCAAATGTCTGTGAGAAACTAAAATCAAGCCAATCATTTTATTTTTCCTGTTTGTTTTTATCCAGTTCACGATGGGTTAAAGTTACAATACACTTTTTTTGATCCAAAAGCCATTTATAAAGTTGTTCCGCGATATAAACGGAACGATGTTTTCCGCCCGTACAGCCGACGGCGATTGTCAGACGTGTTTTTCCTTCCTGTTCAAACCGGGGCAGCAGAGGATCGATAAAATCCTTTAACCTGTTGAAAAAAGAAAAATAATCGGGATCTTGCTCAATATAAGCGCCGACTTCAGCATTTTTTCCGGTTAACGGACGCAGATCGGGATCATAATGGGGATTGCGCAAAAAACGCACGTCAAAAACCAAATCGGCTTCGCGCGGCAACCCTTCCCTATAAGAAAAAGACATAACGGAAACAACGGTCTTTTTGGTTTCGGAGGCTTCATATTCAGCCCGAACAACCGAACGCAGCTGAGAAATTTTCATATCCGTCGTGTCGATAACAATGTCTGATTTCTGCCGCAAATGCGCCATCAGACTGCGTTCCAAAGCTATTCCGTCGCTGAGTTTCCTGTTTTTGGCCAACGGGTGCGACCGCCGGGTTTCCGTAAAGCGACGCAGCAGTTTTTCATCATCGCAGTCTAAAAAAATAATTTTTTCGGCAATGGTTTTGTCTTTTTTGATTTCCGCGCAGATCGCGCATAGTTTTTCACAGTTAAAATCCCTTGTTCTGGCATCGACACCCAATGCGACGGAAGAATCCTGCGCCGTTCCGGAAATAACCTGTTGTAAAACGGACAAGGGCAAATTATCAATGACTTCAAAACCCAAATCTTCCAATATTTTTAAAACGCTTGATTTCCCGGCGCCCGACAGGCCGCTGACAATAACGATCCGTTTCATGTGATTATTTTCCTTTTTTGATTCTGAATTAACAGAAGCGTTTTGATCTTTATTACGGCAGAAACCGAAAAAGCGTCCAGATAAAAAACCGGAATTTCCGCATTTTCAATTAATTCCGTATGTTTTTCGGGCATTCTGTCGATTTGGGCGGAAGACTGCAAGCTCAACTTTAGGCTGATTTCCGTTTTGTCGATGCACGGCGTTTCAATGATGCCCACCCCTCTGATTTCTAACATTCCTTTAATGGAATCGGGAGCGCTGGCCGTCAGTTTTCCGCCGCGGTTTTCAACGACGGTCTGATCATCGGAAACAAATTTCGCCCCCGCGTCAATCAGCCGCAGGCACAGATCGGATTTGCCGGATCCGGGCCTGCCGCAGATCAGCAGGCCGGAGCCCATAAATTCGACGCAGGAAGCATGTATCAGCGTCATTCTATCTTTCCTTTAAACGGCGGCAGCAGAATAACAAATGACGCCCCCATAATCCGGCCGTCTTTGTCTGTCCGGTTTTCGGCGTAAATTTTTCCGTTCAGCCCCGATATGATTTTTTCGGAAATAGATAAACCCAGACCGGAATGATGTCCGAACTGTTCCGCAGTCGGCCGTTCGCAGTAAAAACGCTGAAACAGTTTTTTTTCATCGCCCGGCGGTATGCCCGGTCCTTCATCGTTAAAACGCAGTTCCAGCATATTGTTTTTCATGCATGCCGCAACGCTGATTGTCGAATTGTCCGGTGAAAAGGAAATGGCGTTGCTGATTAAATTGTAAAAAACCTGGGCCAGACGGGTCTCCATACCTAAAATCATAACGTTTTTGGGTAAATGCGGTTCCCAGAGCAGAATAAATTTGATGTTTCTTTTGGTTGCCGCTTCCCCCAGATTATAGACCTCTATGACGGAAGAAAGAAGTTTATAAATATCAATGACTTCAAATACTTCGCGGGATAATTCGGCGTCCAGCCGCGACAGGTTCGATATGTCTGTAATCAGGCGGTCCAGACGCAAGACGTCTTCATGAATGATATGAATCAGACGTTTTTTCTTTTCTTCGTTTGAAATATGGTCGATTGTTTCAATCGCGCTGCGCATGGAAGAAAGAGGATTCTTGATTTCATGCGACACGTCGGCGGCAAAGCGTTCGGTTGCGTCCAGTCTTTCCCACAAAGTATCCGTCATTTTAATCAGCGCGCCCGACAAATCGCCGATTTCGTCGTTTCTTTTGGTTTCATCGGGGATTCTCTGCCGTCTGCCGCCGCTGACGCGGATATTGGCCGCCGTTGACAGCCGGTTTAAAGGCATGACGATTGTGCGCACCATGAAGTAAGACAATAAAATCGTTACGGCAAAAGCCAGACCGAATAACCTGAAAACGGCCAGGCGGAAAGCAACCAGATTTTTTAAAACGTTTTCAATGCCGCCCGTAACCATGATCGCGCCGACGATCTGATCGTCAAAAACAACGGGGACGGCGACGCTTAGTATTTTGCCGTACCCTTCCAAGAATCTGATTTCCGAAGAAAAAACGCCGTCTCCCAAAGCGGCTCCGACTTCCTGGTAATCGAAAGCCGTCTGATTTTTCGGTTCGTCATAACGCGGCAGCGTATTGGTTCCGAACAGGTTTTTCCAAAAAGAATCGTTATGTTCCGCCGTAATCTGCGGCAACAGGCTGGCGCCGCTTAACCGACTGTCCGCGGTCAAAACGCCGTTATGGTCGAACAACCGGACGCGGACGGTATCCAGTGACGGCAGACGCAGCAAAATACGCCGGGCCGCGTCGGGCAGCAGCCGGAAAATTTCCCGCGGCATGCGGGTCAGCAGATTCCCGGAAGACCCGAAATTTGAAAAATACGGATGCGAGGTTTTGTTTTTTAAAAAATACCCCTGATCTTGTCTGCGCTCCTGTTCCATCGGCAGCAAAGAAGAAACAAATTCGGAATTGACGGCCCCTTCGCTGACGGCGACGGCCATCAGTTCTGCCTGAATTTTCAAAACCTTGATTTCCGCATCAATCAGCCCTTTTTGATAATGGTCCATGTACAACAGTCCGGCAACCAGCAAAGCCGGCGCCAGCAGGTTTAACAGCAGCAAACGCCATGACAACGGTGACCGGATAACGGAAAATCCTCTTAAATCCGCCCACTTTTGCCTGAAATACAAGCTGATGTTTTGGAAATAACGGCTGATGCGGGACACAAAAAATTATCCTTCCCGATAGCGATATCCGACGCCGTAAAGCGTTTCAATACAAGCAAAGTCTTTATCGGCGTCTTTGAATTTTTTGCGCAGCCGCTTGATATGGCTGTCAACCGTACGGTCGTCAATGTAAACGTTTGCGCCGTACGCGCTGTCAATCAGCTGGTCGCGCGTTTTAACCATGCCCGGTTTTTCAACCAGAGCGTACAGCATTAAAAATTCGGTAATAGTCAGATCGACGGGCTGGTTTTTCCATAAGCACAGGTGGCGGGTTTTGTTCATTTCCAATGCCCCGCGTTTTATAATACTGTCTTCCTCCGCGCCATCGGTTCCTTTTGTCAATACGGGATCCGTGCGTCGAATCAGCGTTTTGATCCGGGCAATCAGCAGATTAGGGGAAAACGGTTTTTTAATATAATCGTCCGCCCCCATGCGCAGGCCGCACAGTTCGTCGATTTCGTCTTCTTTACTGGTCAGGAAAATAACGGGAACGTTTGATTTTTTGCGCAGCTCCTGCAATGTTTCCATGCCGTCCATACGCGGCATTTTTATATCCAAAACGACCAGAGAAACCTGTTCTTTCAGGACGCCTTCCAGCCCGGACAGGCCGTCGGTATAGGTAAAAACTTCAAATCCTTCTTCTTCCAAAATCATGGAAACGGAAGTCAGGATATTCTGATCATCGTCGATTAAAGCAATTTTATTTCCCACGTCAAGCCCCCGCGCGAATAACAATACAAGTTATTTTAGCAGGCCGTGCGGTTGAAATAAAGACGTTTTATGCGTTTGTCTGCGTTGATTTTAACTGTCCGCAGGCCGCCATGATTTCCTGTCCGCGCGATTGGCGCACCGGGGCGGCGTAGTTGTGTTCTTCCAGCAGGGCGGAAAAACGCCTGATGCGGTTTTTGGACGAACATTTAAGCGGGCAACCCTGCCATTCGTTAAACGGAATCAAGTTGAATTTGACGGCCAGTCCTTTGACCAGACGCAGCAGTTCGCGCGCGTCGGCGTCGGAATCGTTGACGCCGTCCAGCATGACGTATTCCATTGTAATGTATTGGCGCGTCCCGCCGATTTCCTGAAATTTTCTGCAGGCCGCCATCAATTCTTCCAGCGGGTATTTGCGGTTGACCGGCATGATTCGGTCGCGGATTTCGTTCGTCGGCGCGTGCAGACTGACGGCCAGTTTTACCCCCAGATCTTCGGCGACGCGGGGAATCATCGGAACGATGCCGCAGGTGGACAGCGTGATCCGGCGTTTGGAAAGAGCGATTCCTTCTCCGTCCATAATAATTTGCAGGGCTTTTTTGACATTTTCGTAATTCAGCAGAGGTTCACCCATGCCCATGACGACAATGTTTGACAGGTATCTGGGTTCCTGAACCGGGCTGGGCCATTCGCCGTAACTGTCGCGCGCGGCCATGAATTGCGCGACGATTTCGCCGGAAGTCAGGTTCCGCGTTAATTTCTGCGATCCCGTATGACAAAAAACGCACCCGTTCGGGCAGCCGACCTGCGTTGACAGGCAGACGGCGCCGCGGTCTTCTTCCGGGATATAAACGGTTTCGACGCTTTGACCGTCTTCAAATTTAAACAGCCATTTGCGTGTGCGGTCGGCGGCGTTTTGTTCGCGTATGATTTCAGGGCGGTTTAAAGTATAGCCGTCTGCGGCCAGCTTTTCGCGCAGCGGTTTGCCCAAACTGGTCATTTCGGCAAAATCGGTTTTACCCTGCCAGTAGATCCAATGCCATAATTGTTTGGCGCGGAAAGGCTTTTCTCCCAGCTTTTCCAGTTCCGCCTGCAGTTCGGCGCGCGAAAGCCCGATAAGATTCATAAGCGTATCTTTCAAAAAGTTAATAAGGACGAGGAATTTTTTTCATCAGACTGCGGGGATCGACGGCGGCCCGCGCTTGTTCCGAATAATCCGTTCCGTCGGAAAAAGCGAACAGCATAAAAAAAGGAACCGTGCAAAACATAGCGACGACAGCCCAGGCAAAATCCCCCAGAAAACAGACGGACATAGCATGCAGATCCAGATCGCCGTCCGGTTTTTCTATTTTTTTAAACAAAAGGCGGTAGAAAATCAAAAAAGAAGCCATAAATAAGTACAGATCAGGCGTCAGCATACGTTTAAAAGCGCTTTCTTCGACTTCGGCGCCGAAGTAAACCCAGATGCCGCACAGAATGCCGATAATTGTCGAACGGTGCAGCAAAATACCCGAAGAAAGTAAAATAAAAAAAGAATCAAATAGCTTTTTCAGCATTTTGTGTTAAACCTCTGATCCTGATCACAATGTTTGCCTAACGGAGTTTTATTCCCATGAAAAAAACAAAACAACAGGAAAAAGCTGTTAAACAGCCGTCTTTTGTTCAAGCTGACAGCGTACTTCATCAAGGGGATCAAAAACAAGTTCCTTTTTTATATATCGCCATGGAAGAGCCGTCCGCCGAATATAAAAAAGCCGGCGATTCGAAAAGAAAGCTGTATCGTTTTATAAAAATAAAATAATCAGTCATACTTATTGACCGGGAAGACGGGTTTGTCGTAAACGCCGATCAGCCTGTCCGCCGGGTGCGGGCTGGGGGGGGTATAACACGTCGGAGCCGCCAGCGTCTGGTAACAGTATATTTTCTGGATTCCCCATTTCGGGCGGTTGGCGCGTTCGATTTCCAGCGCCGTCATGCAATATTTGCCTTCGCCGCTGAGCTTGCGGCCCAAAGAACAGTCCTTGCCCGTAAAAAAGGACGCGACGTTATCTTCCATAATTTTCCCGGTCGCCAGATAAGAAACCGTTTCGCCTGCGCCCCATACGGTCAGCGGCGCGGCGCCGAACGGCATGGAAGAATTGGGAACTGTCAGCCAGCACCCGGATAAAGCAAAAATAAAAAAAAGCGTTGCCAGACGTTTCATGTGCCACCGTTTTGTTTTTTTTATTGTATCATATCTTGTCTTGTGAAAAAAAGAGATTAAAACGACTTGTCCTTTACGTCTTTTAAATGTAGCGTAGAAAAAGTTTTTATTTGTTTAAGGAGTATGTCCCGTGGCCGATCAAAAAGATGAAAAAACACCTTTGGAAGCCGAAATCCTGCGCGAAGTCGCGGAAGAAATCAAAGAAGAACAGTTTAAACAACTGTGGAAAAAAATCGGTCCGACCGTTGTCGGGGTGATTATTGCGGCTTTGGTTATTACGGGGGGAATCGAATTTTACCGCCATGATCAAAAACAACGCGCTTTGGCCGAATCCGAACAGCTGCAGACGGCTTTGTCCCTGATTGAATCGGGCGATGCGGAAAACGGTGCGGAAATGTTAAAAACGCTCAGCGAAACATCAACGCGCGGATACCGCTATTTGGCAGCTTTTCAATACGCGGATTATCTGATAGGTCTGGGAAAGGACAAATACGGGGAAGCCGTCAAAATGTTGGATATCGTCATTAACGACAAACAGGCGCCGCAGCCGTTTAAAAATATGGCGCTGTTTGATAAAATCATTTTGCGCATTGAAAGCGGAGATCAGGATTTCGCCGGTATGGAAGCCGAACTGGATCAGCTGGCGGCAAAAAGCGACGCATGGACGCCGCTGGCTTTGGAAATTGCGGCGGAATTGGCGCTGCGGCGGGGCGATGTCGAAAAGGCAAAAGCCCGCTGGCAGCAGATTTTGGGCATGTCCGGCGTGTCAGAGGCTAAACGTCTGCAGGTGTCGGAGTATATTTCTTTTGTTAATGAAACGATGCCGCGGAATAAAGAACAGAAAACGGAAAAATAATTATGAATCGTTTCGGCTTTTTTCGGATAATTGCTTTACTGGCTGTCGGCGCGGGACTGTCTGCCTGCGCTTCTGACGAACCGGTTTTAACGGGACGCAAAGTTTCCGTGCTGACATACGGCAGGGAACTGATGCCGGACGCCGATCTGAAAAAAACGTATTTACTGCCTGAACCGGAAACGGTACCGGCTTGGACGCAAGCGGGCGGAGTATCGCATCATGTCATGCAAAATCCGGCACTGGCACCGAAAATTATGCAGGCCTGGAAAATTTCCATCGGACAGGGCAGCAGCAAAAAAAGTGTTCTGCTGGCCGAACCGGTCGGACAAAAAGGGATAGTCTATACAATAGATTCGGCCGGATATGTTCAGGCTGTTTCTTCGGTAAACGGAAAGAAGATATGGGGAACCGCGCTGCCTGAAAAAAAATCGGGACGCGTCAGCACCGTCGGAACCGGATTGGCTTTGGCGGAAGGACGTCTGTTCGCTTCATTGGGAACGGGACAGGTCGTCGCGCTGGACGCCAATAACGGAACCGAATTATGGCGGGTTAAATTCGCCTGTCCGGTCGGCTCCGGCTGTTTACGGCGGACGGCTGTTTGTTGTGACGGCCGACAACAGGCTGACGGCTTTGGCGCAGGACGACGGACGGACGCTGTGGCAGCATTACGCTTTTTTGGAAAATGTTTCTTTGCTGGGCAGAGCCGCGCCGGCAATTGACAATGGTATAGGCGTGGCGGCTTTTGCTTCCGGCGACGTGATGGCTTTCCGCCCTGAAAACGGCAGTATTTTGTGGACGGAATCTCTGGGCGGAACCCGTATGAACGATGCCGGAGCGGAAATTAACGATATCCGTGCCAGACCGGTTATTGACGCGGACAAAGTTTTTGTTGTTTCCAGCGGCGGGCTGTTGTCGGCGCTGGATTTAAAAACGGGCGGCGTCATCTGGGAACGCGAAATCGGCGGCATTAACCAGCCTTGGCTGGCCGGCGACGTTTTATATATTGTTTCGTCTTACGCCGAACTGACGGCGCTGGAAGCTTCGTCGGGAAAGATTTTATGGGTTAATCAGCTGACGCAGTGGCTGGATCCGGAAAAGAAAAAAGGACGTCTGCTGTGGACCGGGCCGGTAATGGCCGGAAACCGCCTGATTTTGACAAATTCGGACGGTAAGGCAATCGCGGTCGCGCCGCAGACGGGAACGATTATCGGCTGGGACGATATTGACGACAGAGGGACTCTGCCGCCGATCGTTTTGAATGATACATTGTTTTTCATCACTGAAAACGGAAATTTGATAGCGTACAGATAATGACGGCAGTTATTTCTTTAGTCGGCAGAACGAATGTCGGCAAATCAACATTGTTTAACCGGTTGACCGGACGCAAAAAAGCGCTGGTTCACGACCGGCCGGGCGTAACGCGCGACAGGCGCGAAGGGGCGGCCGTTTTGTTCGGCTGTCCGTTTACCGTCGTTGATACGGCGGGACTGGAAACGGGCGGGGAGCTGGCCGATTCGATGTGGAAACAAACGCAAAAAGCTTTACAGGCTTCGGCTGCCGTCGTTTTTATCGTCGATGTGCGGGCAGGGGTAACGCCTTTGGATAAAAAAACGGCGCAGACGCTGAGGAAAATCGGAAAACCCGTTATTCTGGCCGCCAACAAAGCCGAAGGAAAAGAACAGCCGGTGCAGGATTTGTATTCTTTGGGCTTTGGCGAACCGCTTCTGATTTCGGCGGAACACGGATTGGGAATGAGCGATCTGTTTGACGCGTTGTCGCCGTATATTCGAACCGAAACGCCGGAACAGGAAGATGAAACACCCCGGGAAAGACGGGTGCGCCGCCGGAAAGACGAAGAAGAAATTGATCTGAATGACGAAACGGTTGAACAGGAAAATCTGCAGGATCGCATTATTGATCTGGCAATTGTCGGCCGGCCGAATGTCGGCAAATCGACTTTGGTTAACCGTCTGATCGGCGAAGACAGAATGCTGACGGGGCCGATGGCCGGTTTGACGCGGGATTCGATTTCGATTGATTGGACATATAAAGGGCGTTTTTTGCGTTTAACCGATACGGCCGGTCTGCGCCGTCGCGCCAAAGTCGAAGACGATCTGGAAAAATTATCCGCGGCGGACACAAAGCGGGCGGCTTTTTTAGCGCAGGTCGTTATTTTAGTGCTAGATGCGGACGCTATTCTGGATAAGCAGGATTTAACGATTGCGCGTCAGGTTCTGGACGAAGGCCGGGCATTGATTATCGCGGTTAACAAATGGGATACGGTACGGGATAAAAAACAGGCTTTGAACAGGCTGAATGAGCGGATAGCTTCTTCTTTAACACAGGTGAAGGGGATAAAAACGGCTGCCGTTTCCGCCCGGACCGGCGAAGGGCTGGATAAACTGATGCAGGCGGTTTTTGATGTTTACGCCGTTTGGAACAGCCGCATTTCGACCGGTCGTTTAAACCGCTGGCTGATGAAAATGACAGAACAGACGCCTCCGCCTTTATCGGCGACGAAAAGGCCGATCCCGTTAAAATATATCACACAGGCCAAAACCCGTCCGCCGACGTTTGCTTTGTTTTCCAGCAATCCCGAAAAACTGCCTGAATCCTACTTGCGTTATTTAATAAAAGGGCTGGCGCAGGATTTAAAAATTGAAGGCGTACCGATCCGGATTTTAATGCGCAAAGCCAAAAACCCGTATGAAAACAAAGCGCGCGCGGGACATTCGGGCAAAAAAGAAAACAAACGGCATTAATCCGCTTGTTTCGGCCGGCTGTTTGTTTCCAGAAATTTTAATAAAACGTCTTTGGCGCGTTCGTTGTTCAACGCGCGGATATGTCCGCCCTTGGCGACAATCTCCAATTCTTTGGGAGCGGCGGCTTTGGTATACAGCAGACGCGTATGATGCGGCGGGACGGTTTGATCGTCTTCGGTCGTCAGGAATAATTTCGGCGCCGTGATTTTGGAAACGTTTCCTTCCGGATCGTTTTCGGCGACCAAAAAAGACAAAGGGTACTGAAACGGCCAAAGCAGCCAGACCTGCGCGACCTTTTCCCGCGCGATCCTCCGCGTTTTTGAAAAAGCGCTGTCAATAATAACGCCGGCGATTCTGTCCTGATGTTCGGATTTCGCGACGGCGGAAACAGCCAGTGAAGCGCCTATGCTCTGCCCGAATACGAATAAAGGCAGATCTGGGTATTTTTCCAGCAGGTAATTAATGGCCGTCTGAATGTCGGTTTCCGATCCGGACAAACTGACGGATCCTTCGGAATGGCCGAAACCGCGGTAATCCAACGCCGTTAAATTATACCCGTATAAAATCAACCAGAGAACGCTGAACGTATGGGACGAAATATTTTCCGCGTTTCCGTGCAGATATAAAATATTGGCTTTTGCCGGGCAGGGGGTCTTGCCGCTGCAGTAAGCCGGGATAAACCAGGCGTGCAGTTTAAGCCCGTCCGGAGTGTTCAAAGAAAGATTATCATATGGCAGTTCCAGCCGTGACGGTTCCAAAACAAATTCTTTTTCCGGGTGAAACAACAGATTTGAACACCCAGTCGTCAGGAAAAAAAAGAAAAACAGGAACGTTTTTTTCATTGGACAAACGTTGGCGTTAAAATAATGTCAACCCCGTTGTTGCGCGGTTGATTTCCGTCTTTTTCATTACCGTGTCCTTCAACCCACAGCCGGACGGCGGCTATTTTAGCGGATTTTTTTAAAATAGAGGCGACGGCCTCGGCGCGTTTTTCACTCATCAGCTGATTGGTCGACGGTTTGCCCATACCGTCCGTATGGCCGATGACACTGATGCGCGTTTTTGTATAAGCCGACAGAACCGGCGCGATTTTTTTCAGTATTTCCGCAGCCTGCGGGGTCGGGTGATAGCTGTTTTCGGCAAAAATGGCATTGCCTGAAAAGGTTATTGTCAGAATATTGTTATAACGAGTAACAAAAAATGCGGATCCATTTAAAATTTGTTTTAATTCTTTTTCCTGATCCGTCATATAAGCAGCCGTCGTTTTTTTTGTATGTTTTTTAACGGTCTGCACGACGGGAACCGCTGCAGGAAGCGTTTCTTTTTTTTCAACAACCGAGGGGGCGCAGGCCGATAAAACGGCGGGCAGAATCAGCAGGGCAAAACGCTTCATACCAAACTCCTAAAATAACAGCTTTTTTTTATCATACCTGATTATTATCGAAAGCGTGATGAAAAAATGATCGAAGCCGTATTTTTTTAAAAAGCGTTTAATCCGTTGTAAAATAATCTGAAATCACCTTGAACCAATCGTTCCAGCCACAGTTTTATGTTCGGAACAATGCCGTTTCGGGCGGCGTTTTTTTTCAGGTAAACGGCTGCGTCCGAATTTAACAGGCTGATCAGCATTTCTATTCTGGTCGGATTGACGGGAAATTCGACTGTCGGCGCCGACGCCGGCAGTCCGGCTGTTTCGGCGGCGTCTTTCAGCGCGTCGGACAGTCCGCCCGTCGCGTCGATCAGGCCGTTGCGCTGCGCCTGATCGCCGGTGAAAACTCTGCCGCGGGCCAGCGCATCGATCTGTTTTGCCGAAAATCCCCGGCGGGCGGCGACTTTGTTTGTAAAGTCCTGATAAACACGGTCTAAGGAAGCGTTGAAAAATTTCTGCTGTTCTGCCGTAAAATCCTGCGTCATCGAAAACAGGCCGGCGTTTTTGCCCATTTTTAAAGAGCTGACGGTAATATTTAGTTTTTCCAGCAGATCCTTAAAAACCAGCTTTCCGCCGAAAACGCCGATGGATCCGGTTAATGTCGCCGGGTCGGCAAAAACTTTGTCGCAAGCCAGAGAAACAAAATACCCGCCGGAAGCCGCCGTTGATCCCATGCTGCATATCACCGGTTTTTGCGAAACGGTTTTAACATGTTCTATTTCGCGGCGCATCGCGTCAGAAGAAGTGTAGCCTCCGCCCGGGGAATCCAGACGGATTACGATGGCTTTGACGGATTCATCGTCGGCTGCTTCGCGTAAGGCGCTGCTGAAAGAAGAAAAGCCCAAAATAGAGCGATAAGCGTCTCCGGCAAAAAGGGATTCGCCGAACTGAATGATGCCGACTGCCGGGATATAAGCAATGACCGGCGTTTTATGATTGACAACCTGCCGGGTCGCCGCCGTGTAATCCAAAACGTCAACGATTTCCGCCTTTTGTTTTTTCAATTCTTCTTCCAGAACGTCGGCATATTCGACTTTGTCAACCAGTTTCATTTCTAAAGCCTGATCGGCGAAATACGGCCCGTTTTTTAAAATTTGTTTTACGTCTGCGTTTTGCAGCGCCGGGCGGTCTTTGGCAATATCCGCCGCCATAACGTCCAGAAAATTGTTGAAAATCTGCGTCAGGTTTTCTTTTTCGGGCGCGGACATCTGATCGGCGTTTAAAGAATCCGCTCCTGTTTTGTATTCGTATCGGGCGTTAAAAGACGGTTTTATTCCCAGTTTTAAAAGCGCTTTTTTAAAATACGGCGTTTCAACGGCAATACCGGCCAGTCCGACTTCTCCGCCCGGCTGGATATGAATTTCATCAAAAGCCGCCGCCAGATAATACATACCCAGCCCGCCGCCCAGTTCACCGATCGTCGGCGCATAAAAAACGGTTTTTTTGCCGGCTTTTTTAAACGCCTGTACGGCGGAACGGATTTCCTGAATCTGCGTCAAAGACAAGGATATTTTTGTCATATAAGCAACTAATCCCGAAATATTCGGATCTGCCGCCGCACGGTTTAGCCCCAGGATAACGTCCGCGGCGGTCGCAGGATTGCCGAATGTCAGCGAACCGATGAAATCGGTCGGCCGGCTTTCAAATAATTCGTTTTCCAGATTTAAGCGCAAAACTGTCCCCGGTCGAAAAACATGAGGAACCGCGCCGCGCATTAAAGAATAAACCCGAAAACCGATGGCCGAAGAAAAAATAATTCCGACAAAACAAAAAAAGAAAATAAAAAAACGACCGATACGTTTTAAAAAAGATTTTTTTGCCACAGGACGTTTTTCAGCGCCGGATACGGCCGGAAATTCGGGAAATAAAGGCATTTGTTTCCTCTTTTAAAGATGATATTGAGCCCGCAGGCGCAGCAGATGATCGGCCAGAACGCATGCCGTCATTGCTTCGGCGACGGGAACGGCGCGAATACCGACACAGGGATCATGCCGTCCTTTTGTCTGAATTGTTGTATTTTCCCCTTCGACGTTGACAGTATGCAGTGTGTCGGCGATTGAGGGAGTGGGCTTGACGGCAATCCGGGCAATAATCGGCTGTCCCGTTGACAGACCGCCCAAAATACCGCCCGCGTGATTGCTTTTAAAACCGACGCCGTTCGCCGCCTGTTTGTCAGCATACATTTCGTCGGCGTTTTGAGGCAGACTTTGAGGCGCACATGCTGGCGCTTTCGGACGGGAAGACGGCGGAGGAATTGACCATCGACACCTTCCCGGACGTTCTGGCGGAAGATGCGGCGCTGGAAAGCTTCCTGCGCGATACGCCGGAGGAAGCGGCGCTCTGCTGCGCGACGTATCTGGTCGAAAACATGTGGTACGGCGATGGCGAAAATGAGCCCTATACGACGGATCTCGCGCTGACCGCGCTAGGGCGGCTCTACGTTCTTTCGATGCAGTATCTCATGGAGACGTATAACGACTCGACGTCGCTGCTGTCTGCCTTGCTGCTTCATACGTTTTCCCCGGAGGAATGGCTGTACCAGTTCTGGGGCGTAGTGGGAGGAATCGCGTTCGCAAAGGAAGGTTTTACGCTGGACAGTGTCTATTACGATGAGCACCCCATTGAAAAGCAGTGCATGACCGCCCTGCTGCGCAGCCCGAAGCGGCTTCATGTCGCGACACTTTTTGATTATGTAAACCCTGTAGACAACGAGCGGTGTGACGCCGACCATTCTGCTCTTTATGATTTCCTGGCAGAGGGCAAGGCAGACGACCGCCTTCATATCGAGCCCGCCGGAGCGACGCGCGAAGATCTCCTTGCCGCCTGCACGGAAACGGCGCATTGGGAGGTGGAAGGCGGAACCGATACCACCATCCTCCACATCACGCCCGAACACGGTCAGGAACTGCGGCTTGTGTACCGCTTCGGCGAAAATTAAGAATTTTTAAGAAATTTCTTCCACGCTGGTGTGCTATGATGACGGCGAGAACATCAGCTTCCTGACGAAAAGGAGAAACAAATGAAAAAACTGTCTGCTGCGCTGCTGGCGCTTTTGCTGATATTGACGGGCTGCCAGAAACAGCAAAGGCAGG
>ERZ779737.1407-NODE-1407-length-18856-cov-3.021541_pt1 | contig 18856 bp, 18 predicted proteins | sample MGYA00511889_ERZ779737 | MGnify/ENA primary metagenome ERZ779737 (study PRJEB29588, sample SAMEA2163575) | human gut metagenome | biome: human gut; feature: human-associated habitat; material: faeces | place: Denmark | collected 2008/2010 ...
TTCAAGTACTTACAATTCGTCGAACTCACGTTAATATATTTGCGACTTGAAAAAATACAGTTAATCTACAACAAAATGAACTTCAGAAAAGTACTATTAGCATTGGCCGCATTCGGTGCGTTGCTGGTGTCTTCGTGCAAGAACAATGAGGAGGGAGCCATAGTTCCCGTAAATATTGCAGTCTCCAGTGATTATCTGGAGATTGACTCTACAGCCGGCGAGTATTCCGTTTTGCTGTTCAGCAATACCCCCTGGAAGGGTGAGATTGTAGTAAGCAATCCTTATCTTGATGAGGCGGAGAGATTCGAAGCAGATCCTTGGCTTACAGTGACATCCCCTGAGCCTTTTGAAGGAGTTGCGTCAGCTGATTCCGTCAAGGTGACATTCAGTGTAAAGGAGAACAGTGCGGAAGCTCTGGCAGAGGGTGACACTCTGTACCAGAGGGAGGTAATAATATATTTCAGGTCTGAACGCCAGATATATGCGACGCTCACTGTGCACCAGATGGGCGGCATTCTTAAGCCCAATGCCGAGACAGGTCCCAAGCCGGTTACTGTAGAGGAGTTCCTGGCAGCAGAGGAGTCCAACCAGTGGTACCGTCTCAGCGGAAAGCTGACAGGACTTTACAATACGGAGTACGGAAACTTCTACTCCCTACTCCCCGCAAGAAGATAGACGAACGTCAGCTGAGTTTCGACTTTGGAGATACAGAAGAAGCTGCCCCCACAAACGAGTGAAGGCAGCTTCCTTACTTTTATACATTCTACATTTTCAGCGGATAGACACTTCCATTACAGGCTGTTCCTTTATGGTATCCAATGGTACCGCTCTGTACTTTACACGCTGAAAATCAATCTTGTTCAAATCAATGCTACGTATAGCAGAATTATACATGGTACGATAATAAATCATCCGATGCCGCATATCCGTGGCCGAAGTCCACTGTGTAGCACTTGGGATATTGACAGGCACTTTCCCTTCCGAGAACTCAATTCCCAATGGAATATCAAAGTTGTTCAAAATCTGAAATCCTTGAAGTACGGTCTGACGGGCATTGTCCTGCACAGGAGCTGTAGCTTGATAAAAGGCAGCCCGTACAAAACGGGAAGGAGGAGTCACATCACCAGGAATACCCAAGAATCCGCTTCCAGCTCCGAAAGAACGAAGAGCCACATTCCCTAACGACTGAGGTTGGGCACTGCCCGGATACAGATTGACGTAATTATTCAGGTTGGTCAGTTGCCATTCAAATCCCGGAGAGTTAGTCAGTACTCCTAAGTTGTTTTCAAAGAAATGCAGTTCACCATCTACGATTTCTAATACCACCTGACGTCCTGATACATCGGCAAAACGCCAGTGTACAGTCGATGCACGCGGGTCAATGGCCACTACATGTACCTGCTTCAGGCTTTCCACCACTTCATCCACCGTCTTGCAGTTGCCTAATACCCAGGAAACCAACTGTAAATCGGCAATGGAAGACGACTTATATTCTGCTTTATACGCTTCATACTGTCCGTAATTCGGGAAATAGAACAGACCGGCAGAGAGACCTTCTTCGTTCAAACCTTCTGCCACAAACTCCTTTTGTTCTACCGCAAGGCCCACATATCCATATTTTGCCGTAAATTTCATACCATCCTGTCCACCGGGCACATACGACTGAACCGTATAACCACGTGGCACTACCACATAGCAACTGTTCAAGTCACTTCCACCCCATTCAATGGTACGGGCAAGAATGCGTGTGCTGTCTTTTGCTGTCAAGGTAATACCTGTGCAAGCCTGAGCAGGCTGTGACTGGAAGACGGCCACTGTGGCCATCAGTCCCAAGAGCATAGATTTGTAATTCATCATTCAATCTGTTTTTATTATATAACAAAAAACTGTTCCTTTTGTTTCAGTTTATCGTTTTTACTACTTTTGCTCCCTGAAATCCTCTATACACAAAGATACGAAATTCTCATAAACCATGACAGTTTTTCAATACGATTCCACTTTTGAAGGTCTGCTTACCGCGTTGTTCGATGCCTATTATCGCCGGACTTTTCCCGACTTGCTGCTTACAGAGAAGGAACCGCTTCCGCTTTTTCATGAGGAGGTACATCAGGTGGTAACAGATGCGGAAAAGACAGAACGGGTTTGGAAACTGTTATCACGTAAACTTTCCCGAAGAGCACTTGCCTCCCTTACCTATTGCTGGCTTTCGGAAACACCGGAAGCAGCCATGCTCCTTTTTCGCTACATGCGGAAAGTAACCGATGCACCGGCCTCTATCGAACAAAATTTCGTAGACCCGGATGTGTTAGGAGTATATCAGCTCAGCAAAAAAGTAGCGGACGAGCGAATGAGGGTACTTCAGTTCATGCGCTTTCAAAAAACAGCCGACCAGGTATATTTCGGTATCATGGAACCTCTTTACAACGTCTATCCACTGACCATCCATCATTTTCGCGACCGGTTTGCCGACCAGCCGTGGATAATCTACGATGCCCGCCGTCACTACGGCTACTATTACGACCTGAAAGAAGTCAGCGAAATCACATTTCAAGACTCTCGTGCTGCCTTCCTGCGACACGGAAAGTTGGAAGATGAGCTGCTGGATAAAAACGAAAAGCTTTTCCAGGAGGGCTGGAAAAGCTATTTTCACAGTGTATGTATTCAATCCCGACTGAATCCCGTAAAGCACAAAAAGGATATGCCGGTCCGTTTCTGGAAATATCTTACAGAGAAAGACTAGCCCAGCGGAAACAATTCATCCGGATAGCCTATATCGACCAGGAAGAGTGCATGTCCCGGTACGGATGTACCTGCACTGCAGCGGTTCTTCTCTTCTATCACCTTCCGGAAACCTTCCACCGAAAGTTTGCCGCGGCCTACTTCTACCAGCGTACCGACAATGGCCCGAACCATATTACGCAGGAAACGGTCTGCCTGAATGGTAAATACCCATTCCGTTTCGCTTACCTGCTCCCAGTGGGCGTGCATAATCTTGCAGTTATTGGTTTTCACATCCGTATGCAATTTACTGAAGCTCGTAAAATCCGTGTAATCGAACAAGGTCTGTGCTGCCTCATTCATCTTTGCAAAATCCAAAGGCTGGAACAATCGCCAGCAATATGCCCGGTTAAACGGATTCTTCTGTGTAGTGACGTAGTATTTGTACGTACGATAAGTCGCATCAAAACGGGCATGCGCATCCTGATTCACTCTCCGCACACGGTACACTGATATATCCGGCGGTAGCAAACGGTTCAGCTTATCCGTCACCGTATCTTCATCCAGCATCCATTCCACATCAAAATGTGCCACCATCAGGCGGGCATGTACTCCGGCATCCGTACGTCCGGCCCCCACCACTTCAATGGCCTCATCCCGCAAGAAAGTATGCAGCGCTTTCATCAATGTTTCCTGCACACTACTTCCGTTCGGCTGTATCTGCCAGCCATGATAGTTAGTACCGTCGTAGGCCAAATAAATGAAATATCTGAACATAACTTCTTGAATTATCGGGCGGTAATATGGAAACAACCTTGTTTCAACTCGTATTTCACATAACAGCGGTCTGCCTTACGAAGGTCACGCAACACTTCCGACAGCACCAGCTTCAATGTATCCGAACTTACATCCTGCATCGGACGACCATCGGGGTCTTCTACCTTCTCAAAACGCTTCCAGCTCACATCAAACGTCGTTCCATAAAAATGACAGGAGTTCAGCGAAGCATTTCCGTTGGTTCTCCGCAGACGCTTTACATCATCCTTCGTACGAGTCACTGAAGTTACAATGATTTTATTGGGGTTCAGTCCTTTGTTTTCCAGTGAATCCAAGAAATTAACTCCGATGGTATCCAGCAGCGCACTAGCCTGAGGTATCAGGTAAGGAATTGAATGCGTCAAAGAGTCCAGACCATACCGTTCACAAGCGGCAATTTCAATCAACCGGTCCTTCATTTCTTCCGCCTCTTCACGGGTACTGATAGGACGGATACCTATTTTCTTGGCTGTAGCCAGTTGCACATCATTCAAATCTCCAAACGAACGTTTATAGCTGATAACTCCCCTGATATTGCGCGGATTGTTCATTTTCATTGACATGTCCTTTTCCTTGCATCCAGCCAGACAGATGCCAGCAAATAAAGCTACTGCCAGACATGACTTAATCAATAATTTCATTTCTTTTCCATTTTTAATTCCATGCAAAGATAGCATAAAAAAGCAAGAAGCACAAAACCATCCAATAAAGGCCAGGACAATACACATTATTACTTTTAGTTATCACGCATAAAAAAATGTAAATAGGACATTCCATGGAAATCTTCTATCTTTGCGCCCGAAATAAAATCAAAATCACTAAAAACAAACTGATATGTTCAAGAAAGGAAACAGAGCCAATACCCTCCATGGTATTTTATTGATTGCATTATTTTCTTTTGCAGCCTTCTACATTGCCGAAATACCCTTCGTGAAAAGTCTTTCCTTCAGTCCGCTGATTGTGGGTATCATTTTGGGAATGCTTTATGCCAACAGTCTGCGCAACAAACTGCCTGAGACATGGGTTCCCGGTATCAAGTTCTGCACCAAGCAGGTACTGCGTGCCGGTATCGTACTCTACGGATTCCGTCTGACACTGACACAAGTAGCCGCCGTAGGACTCCCCGCAGTGGTTATCGATACCATCATCGTAGCCGGTACGATTTTCCTGGGCATCTGGCTGGGCAAACTGATGAAAATGGACAAAGATACTTCTCTTATGACAGCTACCGGTAGCGCCATCTGTGGAGCAGCAGCCGTACTGGGTGCAGAACCGGTGGTAAAATGTGAAGGACATAAAACGGCCATTGCCGTATCTACGGTAGTCATTTTCGGAACCATTTCCATGTTCCTCTATCCGATTATGTACCGTGCCGGTATGCTGGATGCACTGGGAGATACGGGAGTAGCCATCTACACAGGAAGTACCCTGCATGAAGTTGCTCACGTAGCAGGAGCCGGAAATGCCATGGACCCGACCGATTCATTAGGAATTGCCGGAACAGCTACCATCACCAAGATGATTCGCGTCATGATGCTGGCACCGGTACTGGTCATCATGAGCTTTGCATTGGCAGGACGGAAAAAAGCAAATCCTGAAGGTAAAGCCGAAAAGAGCAAAATCACGATTCCCTGGTTTGCATTCGGATTCATCGGTATCATCTGTCTGAACTCCTTGTTGCAATACCTCACAGGAGCAGAAACCGTAAAAGATATTCCACTGAACGGTGCCATTGAGTACATCGATACCTTCATGCTGACAATGGCCATGACGGCACTGGGCACAGATACCAGTCTGGAGAAATTCAAACAAGCTGGTGCCAAACCATTCTTGCTGGCAGGATTGCTTTACATCTGGCTGGTAGGCGGAGGATACTTGCTGACACAATATATCACTCCAATGTTTGGATAAAAAAGATAGTCCTCAGAAACAATAAGGGCAGGCGTAAACAAATACACCTGCCCTTATTGTTTTTACATATTCCGATACTGCTTGGGCGACATGCCCGTATAACGTTTGAAGTATTTCCCGAAGAAGGAAATATCCGAAAAATTCAACGAATAGGCTATTTCCTGTACCGTCATATCCGTAGAACGAAGCTTAGCCTGCGCATCGCGTATGATAAACGAAGAAAGAATGTCGGTCAAGGTCTTTCCGGTAACTTTCTTCACCGTTGTACTCAGATGCTGTGGCGAAAGATGCAGCTTCTCGGCATAAAAAGACACATTGCGTTCCGTTTTATAATATTGCACAATAATACGCACCAACTCTTTTACAATTTCCTGATTTCGATTGTATCTTGGTGAATCTTCTTCCTCTCCTCTTTTCTTGTATACACTGCCTAAAGAAAGAAGCAGCTGCGTATAAATCAAACTGATTTGCATTCCGCTCATTTCTTCTTTTATCTTCTGCCGGCGAATCAAGAGACGGATACTATCCCGGAACAGTTCATATACGTCTTTCTTCATCTCAATTACCGGTCGCTCAAAGATATAAGGAGTATACTCCACGGTATAAGAAAACAACTTGGCTCCTTCTATCAGCTTTTTGGAAAAACCGACAAAAATAAACCGGCAGTCCTTACTCTGCTCCTGAATCTGAAAAAATACTCCCGGGAATATAATGGCCAAAGACCCTTCTTTCAAGTCATAACACGTCAAATGGATTTTCACCCGGCAACTGCCTCTCAGACAAAGCAGAAAAGCACACCCCGGAAAAGGCACCGAAGTCTGAAACAAGCGGTAAAAACCACCCGTCATGTCTATACCCGCCACCATATCCTGGCCTTCCGGCAATAAATCAAGTCTGTCAAATCGCTTCATTCCTTAATTTCTTCTATAGGTGTCACATCTTGTATGTTCTTGTTCTTTTTGCGGAAACGCAACAAACGGACCATATCCATCAATGCATATACAATGGAAGAAATTCCCAACACAATAAAGGGTATCTCAGCCGTGGCAAACGGATTGAACAGGACTGTGATTCCCGCTGCCAAAATCAATACGGGCACTACATACACCCCAAATGGAACCGGCATGAATGAACGTGCTGCAATCAGGTTAGCCAGCTGACTGATACCGCCCAAAACCAACAGAATGCCTAACACATACATCAGCACCCCGACAAAGAAAGAAGGCATGATAATCAGCCATACACCGAAAAGTGTACTGCCTAACGCAACTATAGGGAAAACCGGACGAGGAGCATCCGCCTTACTCTTGTTCAACAGGGCCAGATAAGAAAACAATCCGACCAGTCCGGGAATAAGGAACAACACCCCGATAGTAATTACCAGGTAACTCACTGCTACATCTGGCCATGTGACCAATAATATACCGATAACTAATGCACAGAGCGAGCTGACTAATGCATAATTCAAAGATTTCATACTTCGTCCATTTTTAAATTCACTATCCAAAGGTAATGAAAAACTATCAATAAACAAATCATTCGCCCAAAAGGATAAAAAGCTATCACTTATCCGGCATAACTGTGCATTCCTCCGAGTACATAGTTTACGCCGAAATAGGTCATCAGTATGGCAGAGAACGAGACGATTAAAAACCAATGAAAGAAGTACGGATTTCTGAAACGAGGGAGACTTTGTACATGAAAAGCCATTCCATAAAGCATGAAAGTAACCAGAGCCCAAACTTCTTTCGGATCCCAGGCCCAATAGCTACCCCAGGACACGTTGGCCCATACCGCACCGATAAAAATTCCTATTCCCAAGCATAACACTGCCGGATAAAGCAAGACCCGACAAAATAAAGTCAGCCGTTGTCGCTGCCATGTATGCCGCCGAATACCCAGTGCCAGAATACTACACAGACACATCAAAGCAAATAAGGCATACGACACCATAATCAATGAGACATGCAGACTCAACCAGGGTGACAGCAATACCGGCATCAACGGGGTTATCTGCGGATTCATCTCGCTCAGATAAGCCACCAGCAGGGTAAAACCGGAAAGCAATAAACCGGCTGGAAGTAAAAACGAGAAGCGACGCTGCCAGATACAAGTGCACAATAACAGAAATCCCGCTAAAAAAAGCATCGTTTCGTGTCCGTTTCCCAAAGGAATCCGTCCTCCAATATACCAGCGAAGCAAATAAGAAGTCCAATGACACAGACAGGACATCCATACAGCCCCCACCCATATCTGTCGCCACCTACTCCTCCAGTTTCTTGCCTTATCGCCTTCTTGCATCACACAAGAATAGACCCACCAGCCCAAAGCCAGCAAGCCTAAAGAAAGATTAGCCATAAACAAAATTTTAGTGAACGGTACCGCATGATAGAAAATCTCTGCACGTATTCTTAACGGCGATAACGGAGTGACACTTCCATCCTCCGGCAAAGGACGGATAAAAGTACCTTTCTGAAGCATCAGTACCATACCGACCTTCTCATCCAGTTCTAACACTTCTTTTTCCAACTTTTTTGCCTGACGGTTCTCCAACCAGCCTTTCTCATGCGTATTTCGCACTTCGTCCTGTAGTCTCTGCAACAACCTCTCCAACCGATAGGTCTTTCCGTCGAATAAATCTACGAGTGCGGCATACTCCGATTTCAATCCCAATTCCTGCCTCAACCGTTCACTTTTCACCCGAAACATCGGTTCGTGCTGCCATTCTTCGGGATAAAGTAACCAACTGGCCACCACTTGTTCCGGTGTCAAACCATGATAAGAAGGTTTTCCGCTCAACTTGATTACAAAGTCACGGGCCAGGGTATGGAAGGGTGCCACACGGTCGTGATATATCACTTGCCGCATCTCCAGCTTTTCCGCATCCTGACGGGCCAGGACACTGACCGGACGAGCTTGAGCCGTCAACTGGAAAGCACATACTCCCAGCCATACCAATCCCGTTTTTCTCCATAACGGATGACGTAACAAGCGAAAAAATGTCTCCCTCCGACTGCCTAACAAGCACAAGGAAGAGAAAGCCAGACACAGATAACCGGCATAGGTTACAGCAATTCCCCAAGGGTCATGGTTCACACTCAACCAGCTTCCGGACAAATCCGGGTCGTATGATGACTGATAAAAACGATAACCTTTAACAGAAAGAATGTGATTCATTGAAATTACCTCTTCTTTCCATTTTCCATTCACTTTATAACTCACGTAACTCTTGTAATCAGAAGGAGCTTCCGTTCCCGGATAATAAACCACCCTGAAGCTGTCCAGAGAAAGGCTGAAAGGCAACATCCTCGTTTGCTGATCGGAAGTCCGGATAAAACTCTTCACTTCTTGCCCCTGCACCAGATGTACATACCCTTTTTCGCCTGTCAGGTAGGTAAGCATGGCCCCTCCCAGTATCACTAAAAGAGAGCCATGCCACCACAAGACCGGGAGGCGCTTCCACAGCCGGCATTTGCCACATGCCCGCACAAGCCCGAAAGCCAGCGCACCCCACAAGCCACAAAACCAACAAGCATGATATATATGTGTCTGGACAAAAGTTGTTCCGTATGCATGCTCTAAAAAAGTAGCTATAGCCAATACTCCCATCAGCACCACATAAAGAACTATCCAGACGTTTTTCCACAGACGTTCTTTCATACAAACTAAAAATCAGGATACTGTGTATGCTTCATCATTTTTGTGCCCATGCACTCCATCTCTATCAGCCAACCCGGACGACAGACAGGAGCCAATAGAATCACTTTTGGCATTTCCGGGAAACGCTGGTCGAACATCTCCCGCACTACGGCATAATCTGCCGCATCGCGCAGGTAAACCAACATCTGTCCGATGTCATCAAACGACATTTCTGCTTCCTTCAACAAGGTCTCCACGTTTTCCCACATGCGTTCGGTCTGTTTCCGGATATCACCCGGATACACCACTTCACCCCTGTGATTGATACTGGCCGTACCGGATATGAAAACCTGACGTCGGTCGCCATAATCCACATACATACCACGTTCAAAACTTACTCCATACTCATACGTAGGATTCAGATGAGTCGGTGCATATAAATAATGAATCTGTTCCTGGCGGATACCCAATACGGCATACGTATCCATCTGTACCAGCACCTGCGTATCGGCATGACGCCCACCGATACCGGTACTGGCTATATAATGTGTTTGTGGTGTCAGGCCCTGCGTCACAAACACTTCGTTACGGGCTTTTACCACTCCAGCATAATTCACATCTACATTCTGTACAAAAAACCAGGTACGAATGCAGTTCTCGGCCAGATGCCCTCCCTGTGCAATCAGTTGCAGGATATAATCATTCAGCAGCAAGCGGGTCTGGTATTCCGAATTAGCCGCCCGGTTACAAGCCGAACCGCCCCACAGATGGCGGTAAGCCCCGTGTGACACTTCGAACAATCCGCTTTCCAGCGCACGACATTGCACACCGGATTGCAGATATACCCATAAAGCTATTTTTGTTCCGTTCAGCGGGGGCTGTTCCACAATCGAACAGGCACAGACCGAGCTTTCCGGCACCTGTACTGCCAGCCAGTCGGTCTGATTGGCAGCATCGCTTAAAAAATAACGTTTGAACACGGCAACAGCTCCCTTCAACTCATTCTCCAACAGTTGATAATACGTATCGAGCAAAGTATCCAATTGCTCCTGATACGTCAAAGAAGGCCGAGTAACATGAATCATCACATGATATTCAGCGACTCCTTCAGCCGGTTCAAAACGTGAAATTTCTACTAATGTATTTTCTTGTGACTTGTGGTTTCGTAGTTGTTTGTGGCTCATATTCATACTATTTTAATATTCAAGGTTTGGCACCTCCATTTATCCAATCATCTATCAAGTTCAATAATACCGGCTCAGCCGAAAGAATGTCCTGATGGTCATGGTGCACATGACCGTTTTCATGCAGTACCTGATACAGAAAGCTGTTTTCCGCATCTGCCGGTTTCACCCTCATAACGTCTGGATTCACTACAGACGGGACATTTACCAGCTGTTCATAGCTTTTTCCTGCTGTCAGAAATAAATGTCCTGCCGCTGAAGTGCTTCCTCCATGGCAACTGGCACAGCGGGAATCAAATACTTGCTGCTGCACAGCCTGGAACATGCCGACTTGCTGTTCACCCACGTCCATACGAATCGTGTCTTCTGCCGTTTCCGAGCAATCGACCCTGGCAAAGGTCACTACCCGCTCCCGAATGCGGTTAATCACGCACAATTCGATTTGAGTGACTTCATCGGTCACTCCCGACATCACCACCTGCACCGTACCATCTTCTCCTGCCTGCGAAGGCATCACATTGGCAGAAGTCAGTGCATATTCACTTTTCGCATCAAAACCGGCCACGGCTACCGTATATCCGGAAGGCCAGGTATCCATACCCGTTACCTTTCCGGTGAACTTCACCGTACGTCCGCCTTCTGCCGTAGCAGGCACCGCTTCATAGATACGTCCTTCATCGCAGGAAACCAAGCATAGGATTCCCAGCCCCAAGAGTATCCATCCATACACCTTTCTTTTCATCACACCCTCCTTCCTTTTAGAACGTGTACTGAAGCATCACCGTGGCATTATGGGTCGCTATTCCCAAGTCGTCATTATCGCGGTCAAGTTGTGTATCGTGCCCCCAGCGCCCTACAAACTGATACATAGCCTGTAGTTTCAGGTTGCAGCCTTTAAAGAAGTAGTTCACTCCCACGGCCGGCATATTCATGAACCCGTTTGTATCCATTCCGTTACGGTTGAAGAAATCATAACGTGCCGTAGCTTGCAAACGGGAAGTCACGAAATAGCCTCCCTGCACGTATCCTCCCAGATAGTGATACCCCTGGTCAATCTTCTGCCGTTTGGTAAAGCCCACGTGCATGTAATACATTTCCGCTCCCAGATAGAGTTTTCTTTTCAACATGGCAAACTCCAGTCCGGCACGGTAATCGTTCGTACTTTCGTTCTCACTCTCCACATTCAATGAAGTGGATACCCCCAGCATCAGCTTGTCTTCGTTCAGCCGGTTAGGATTTCCCTGCGTAGAGGGCATCACTCCTTTGGGCATATAGGTAAAGCGTCCGGCATAAAGCAAGGAAGGAATGTGCCAGTCGTCACTGAACGTCTTTCCTGCCGTATTCACCGAAATACCTGTACCGTTGAATAGTCCCACTTCATAACCAAACTTGTCCGCTAGCAGACCGTGTACTTCCACTCCCAAGTCGAATCCCGTTCCGATATTGGGAGTCACGGCATTCAACGAATAGGGCAGAATCACCGGAGCAGTCAGCGACAACGGCAAGGAGGGCATCAAGGTTTCTCCTAACGTAGTCAGGTAAGCATGCGAAAAAGGAGTCTTAAACTTACCCACGCGGATAGAAAACTGTTTTTTCAGCTCCACATCGAACCAAGCCTGTTGCAACAAGGCTGCGCCCGTAGCCGCCGCATTCAGTGATAAGTTGAACGACACTTTTCCAAAGGCTTTTCCTGTAAACCCCAACACGGCATAAGGAATAGCAAAACCGGAATTGGCCACATTGTCCTGATTATAGGCCTTGTCCAGTCCTTCATCGTCATACCAGTTGAAATTGGCACTTGTCTGCACTAACAGATAAGGCTTGAACACAAAATCTCCTTTCTTGGAAGCTATGGTAAATCCCTCTCTTCCAGCCAGCGACACTATACCATTTTCCGTCTCTTCTTCATGTTGTGCCAGTGCTGCCAATGGCATTAGCGCAGACAGACACAAGGCAGTCAGTATTTTTTTCATAAGTTATCAGTTTCTATACTTAATGATTAAAGTGAATTTAAAAATGCAATCAAGGCATCACGATCTCCCTTGCTCATGCGCTTAAACAAGTTTTTCGAAGCTTCCGCCTCTCCTCCGTGCCACATGATAGCCTCTACAAGGTTACGTGCACGTCCGTCGTGCAGAAAATAGGTATGTCCGTTCACCACTTCCTGCAAGCCGATGCCCCATAATGGAGTGGTACGCCATTCATTACCCCGGGCCAGACCACTTACGTAATTGTCGTTCAACCCCACACCCATAATTTCCGACCCCATATCATGCAGCAGAAAATCAGAATACGGATGGATGGTCTGATTGCCCAGCCACGGCAGTTCCGTACCGTTCAGCAGTGTAGCTCCTCTTACTTTTGTATGCAAAGTAGTCACATGGCAAAGATGGCATTTCGCCTCATAGAATTTCTGTTCTCCTTTCTGTACCTGCGGATCATTCACATTCCGGCGGGCTGGTACACCTAAACAGTGCATATACAAGTCCACATCCTCCATGTCCTCGGTCGATACGTCCAACTGGTCGTACGAAAGTCCCATCATACTGCCCTGGTCCATCTGCATCTGTCCCTCACATATCTCCTCGGGATAACGGCTGTTGGTCACCCCCATGTCACTGGAGAATCCTAATTCCACCGTCAAATCGGCATGCTGTGCCTTGTTGCCCGAAAGTCCCAGACGAGTTACTCCACGCTCACTGATATAATTGCACCGTCCGCTAATGCCGTATTCGGGGTAATTACTTTTGGCAGCCAATGCTTCAATTTCTTTCTGGTCGAGTGCCATCATCTGCCCCATTCCCACATGACGTAACGGTATACGGACAGAACAGAACAAATCTTCCGGACGGATACTGTCGGCATACCACTCCGTAATGGTATAGGTCGGCTTGCAAAGCTCATAAGTTTCTCCATCGGGAAATTCGAATGTCTGGTAGTCATACTTCACTGACAATTTTCCCTCTGGCTTCACCCCATAAATGGCCTGATCATGAAGCACACGGCCGTAATTCTGGAAGAACGCTCCGTTCTTTCGGGTGATATATACCAACATAGAAGAAAAACCGTAATTTCCCGAACCGCCTTCACTCCACAAGGTAGGCTTGGTACGTCCGGCATTGCGGTGACAACTTCCACAGGAATAACCGGCATACACGGGACCTAATCCACCATCCTGGTTACTACTGGTACGCACATCGTCATACAATCCGTCACCCTCATTGAAACGACTGCTGTAAATACCCGACAGCCACGATGCTTCAAAGTCGTAAGCTTTCGAAGAAGTCAGAAAATTGGTAGCCGTACCGGCTGACAGCGCAAAGCCTTCCGGCACCTCCACGTACTGCTGGTCGGTTCCTTCTTTCTCACAGCTCCATAAAAGACAGGGGAAAAGTCCGTATAACAAAAGTTTTACTATTCTCATTTATTCTTCTCTTTTTTGGAAACATACAGAGGAAGCAAAGGAGAGCTTCCCCTTCTTTACTCCCCTGCCTGTCATTCATCAAAAATTTATCTTCATGCTTAATCTACCGTACGTGCTTGTCCGTCTTTGAACAACAGGAATTCCAAAGTATGGAAACCACGTACATTCTGTGCGGCAGAAATGGCTTCACTGTCTTCAGAGTAGTCGCCACTCCATTCCATCTGGCTGTAATCTCCTGAATTCAGGATGTTCACGATGGCAGCCTGGTCAAGCGGCCAACTATCCATGTTCGGGTCAAGTCCCTGATCGGCTACCGGGCCAAACAAGAAAGCCTCACTCTTCTCCCACGGTTCACGGGCACTAATCCACGCATCACAAGCATCCTTGAAAGCCTGATTGGTTGGGTTGGCTGCCAGCGTATTCACCTTATCATACAAAGTAGCCACTCTGTCTTTCAGGTCTGAATAAGTGGGTAATACCACTACATCCACGTAGTCCTTTACCACCGGACTTAGCACTGCTTCCGACAATGCATCACAAGCCGGTTTTACCTTATCTTTCAACAAGACACTCAGTTCACTGCAGGCTTCCTGAGCCGCCAGACTCTGTTCGCTGTTGATATGGTTACGGAATGGTTGCGGGATGGCTAAAATCTTATCGTAAGCATTCTTGATGGCCGTCAAAGTATTATCTGCCAGTTCCTGCTGCCCGTTGCTCACCAATACCGTGTACAAGGATTGCGCAGCCACCTGAGTTTTATCGATAGCGGCTCCACTAATCAAAGCCTCACTGCGCACGCCGCAAAAAGCATTACAGATAGATACGATGTTATTGGAATAGTCTTCGCGCGAATGCCAGCTATACCAGGATTCTACCGCATAGAGGGCTTCTGTCACCTTCCCTGCCTGATATTTGGAATACGGGTCACCGATTTTTGTTTCTCCCACCTCATTGGCAATATCTACACAACCGTCTATCACTTGCTGCACGCAAGAACCCGCACTGTTAAATGGTGCCCCATGATTTTTAAAGGTCACGGCATAACTTTCACCTCCCTTGTAACTGGTAGCCCAGTACCCGTACAAGTCGGAAGCATCTTTACGAAGCAAGGTAACCACTGCCTTCATATAGTTGTTCCAGCTCGTCGCGTTTTCCGACGTATAATCAATATTGGCCGCATCGGTCGGTTCTGTCGGTGTGTCTTCGTTACTGCACGCTGTCATCGAAAAGGTCAGCCCCATTGCCAAGGCTGCCGCATAAAAGAAATTCTTTTTCATATACATAATAGTTTTAGGAATTAATGATTCATTTCTTAAAAAACCAGCCGATGTAGGCCAAGCCAATGGAAAACTCATTTTCACTGGTATATGGTCCGGTACCGAACATTTTTCCTGTACCAATCTGACGGGTAGTATAGTCTGCCTTCACTACCAGATTAGGCAAAGCAAACCAATTCAATCCGGCCACCCACATGCTGACCTTGTTACGTAAGTCCATGGTCTGCCCGGCTTCTCCTTTTTCTTGCGGATTATAGTATTCATAGCGGGCAAACGGATAAATCACAGGAACTTTGGGGTTGTGATTGAAAATGGAACGCAGGTTCACACCCACTTCTCCGGCATAGCTAACCGCATTTTTAGCTACCGGAACCACGCGGCTGTAAGAAGCATTGTTCGACAAACGTACATTCTTGCTGCTGATAAACTTGGAGTTCGTCAGGTTACCATAGACCACATTGGCCCGTGCGGTCACATAGTCATTCTTGTACTGCAAGTCACCTGAATAAATTCGCAGCGGTGCTTTTTGTCCCTCGTAGAAATTGGGTTTGTCAGAATTACCTGCCGTATTGGCACAATAATAAAAAGAACCTCCCACACGCAGCCCCGGCACTCCACGGTAATCTACACGAAGCACATAGCCCGGAGAATTGAAATTATCTTCCTCAAACAAGCCCTGCTTACCGCTGGCTACCCAGGTATTCCGGTCGAATCCGTTGGCATTCAGTCCAGCCACCACCAGCACCTGATAGTCGAAAGTGGCATATCCTTTTCCCAACGTACCGAAAAACTCAATACCCGTTTCATGCCAGGTAGAGGGCAGGATGGTGGTTTCACCCTCCGGTCGCACTGTGCCGAAGAAATTAATCGGTTCGTGATGTGCATTGGTCAGTCCCACCGGCACAATCATGTGTCCTGCCCGTACGTTGAAAGCCGGATGAATAAGACGGGTGATATGAAACTGCTCCAAGGCCACTTCTCCCCCTTTTTCCATTTCCGTTTCATATTCGCCGTTTTCCGAGTTCTCCAGCTCCATGGCAGACCCGGTTCCTCCGGCTTCAAATTCGATTTCTGCGCTCAGAATCCATTTCGGAGTAAACTTATAATCCATTGCCAGCACAAAGCGCGGAATAGAAATTGTGTTCCGATGATCACGGGTGTTTCCATTTGGATTTCCGTAATAACGGTTGATGCCATAATCCTTAAAACTAGCCACAGCTTCTCCATAGCCTCCCACACGGAAACGGGTATATTCATCATTGTCCGTACGCTGTTTACGTGCTGTTACATTTCCACGCACTTCAGCCACCTGCACCGAATCAACTTCACTGGCCGAAACAGTTCCTACGGCACAGCAAAGAGCGGTTAAAAATAAACTAACTTTTTTTTTCATTTCTCTGCGATTTTTGAACACCGCAAAGGTAGACTACACAAAAAAGGCTATCAATACCTAAAAATTACGAATTTCACGAACAAAAAGATACTGAATTATAGGTAGAAGAAAGTTTCTTTATAGTTCAAGAGGCACATCGCATAAGTCACTGATTTACTATCATATATAAAAATCAGGGATAATTCAGCCTGCTGATTCACCTCATCTAACACCTGAAAGATACCTAAAAAAGAGTAGTCATTCTATACCAATGAGACACCGAAGCTTACTTATAAAACAAGGTAAAATCAAATGAAGAAAAAGAGAAATCTCAGTACACTTCAGCACGTATTTGCACTTCAAATCAAACGCCTTTGCGTTCAATCCCAAATGCACTTACGTTTAAAGTCAAACGCACTTGCGTTTCAAGTAAAACGTACTTACGTTTAAAAGCAAACGCACTTGCGTTTTTACGCCTACTCCATTAAGCATAAAAAAGGAGGGATACATCACCCGATGCATCCCTCCTTCTATCTTATAAACACAATTTTTTAAATCAGGAATCCTAACAGGATACCGGCAGCGACTGCCGAACCGATTACACCTGCTACGTTCGGACCCATGGCGTGCATCAACAAGTAGTTGCTTGGATCATATTCCAAACCTACTACCTGAGAAATACGTGCTGAGTCGGGCACGGCAGATACACCGGCATTACCGATAAGCGGATTAATCTTGTCACCTTTCGGAAGAATCAGGTTGAAAATCTTCACGAAAATCACACCTGAAGCTGTAGCGATAACAAATGACAAAGCACCCAAACCGAAGATTTTCAGAGAATCCACAGTCAGGAACTCAGAAGCCTGAGTAGAAGCTCCTACCGTAAGTCCTAACAAAATGGTAATGGTGTCAATCAGCGGACCACGGGCTGTCTCAGCCAGACGACGGGTTACACCACTTTCCTTCAACAGGTTACCGAAGAACAGCATACCCAACAAAGGCAAACCGGAAGGAACCAGGAAGCAGGTCAGCAACAAACCTACGATTGGGAACATCACCTTTTCTGTGTGTGACACGGCACGAGGTGCTTTCATGCGAATCAGTCTTTCCTTCTTGGTAGTGAGCAAACGCATGATAGGTGGCTGTATCACCGGCACAAGGGCCATGTAGGAATAGGCCGACACGGCAATGGCTCCCATCAGGTTAGGTGCCAACTTGGACGAAAGGAAGATAGCGGTCGGACCGTCGGCACCACCAATGATACCGATAGCTCCAGCCTGCATCGGGTCGAATCCCCAAGCCAAGGCAATCATGTACGCACCAAAGATACCAAACTGTGCTGCCGCCCCAATCAGCATCAGCTTCGGATTGGAAATCAGGGCCGAAAAGTCGGTCATGGCACCAATACCTAAGAAGATAAGGGGCGGATACCAGCCGGACGTGACTCCCTGGTACAAAATGTTCAATACGGAACCCTCCTCATAAAGTCCGACTTTCAAGCCGGCCTCCATATTGAAGGGAATGTTACCAATCAAGATACCGAAGCCGATAGGAATCAGCAACATCGGCTCAAATTCTTTTGCCACGGCCAGATAGATGAAGAATATACCGACCAGAATCATCACCACATGCTGGAGCGTGGCGTTATGAAAGCCGGTATAGGTCCAGAAATCGGCCAGGTTATTCTGTAAAAAACTAGCAAATTCTCCCATAATTATTCAATGATTATAAGGTCTGTACCTTCGAGTATTGATTCTCCCTTGCTCACCTTGATGGCGGTTACCTTACCGTCACGGTCGGCCTTGATATCGTTTTCCATCTTCATGGCTTCGAGTACGAGCAATGTCTGCCCCCGTTTCACGGTATCTCCTTCTTTCACCTTGATTTCCAGAATAACACCCGGAAGCGGAGACTTGATACCCGACTTGCTGCCTGCCACAACCGGACGGCTCACTGCTGGAGGAGGAGCTGCCGGCGTAGTAGCTGCCGTACGAACTACCGGTTTGATTTTCGGACCGGCTTTCTTTTCCAGTTCCACGGTATAAGCCGTTCCGTTTACTTCTACATGTACATTATTGTCTTCTATGTCTCCCACGGTCACCTTGTAAAGATTTCCGTTGATTTTATATCTGTATTCTTTCATGGTTTTCGTTATGCTTTAGAGGTTATTTCTTATGAGGAGTTTCACGCAAAGTATAAATCTTGGAACTCCACGGTGAATAGCTTCGTTTCACCCGGCTGATGGTCAGGATGGTTTCTTCCACATCGTGGTCGGCTCCCTGTGCTTCGTGCAAAGCCATAGAGATGGCAGCAATCACTTCACCCGGAGCTTCACCCAACTTACGTTCTTTTGCTTCCTGCTTGTCGGTGACATTCTGCGCTTTCATGGCGTTACGCTTACGCAACTTAACCGCCAGTTTACCCACGAATTTAAAGCACAGGTAAAGCAAAATAAGTCCGGTAAATACCACGCTCATGGCAGAAATAGCCATACCGATACCTACTGGATCATGCT
>ERZ779737.1408-NODE-1408-length-18828-cov-2.805039_pt1 | contig 18828 bp, 18 predicted proteins | sample MGYA00511889_ERZ779737 | MGnify/ENA primary metagenome ERZ779737 (study PRJEB29588, sample SAMEA2163575) | human gut metagenome | biome: human gut; feature: human-associated habitat; material: faeces | place: Denmark | collected 2008/2010 ...
AACAATTCTTTGAGCAAGTCCTTCAACAATAGCGGTTTTACCTGTACCAGGCTCACCAATCAGAATTGGGTTGTTCTTGGTGCGGCGAGAGAGAATCTGGAGCACACGGCGAATCTCTTCATCACGGCCGATTACTGGGTCGAGCTTGCCGCTGCGAGCCTGTTCAACGAGGTTCTTGGCGTACTTTTCAAGACTCTGATAGTTCTCGTCGGCACTCTGGCTCGTCACGTTCTGGCCCTGTCGCAAAGCCTGGATGGCTGCGGTGAGGTCCTTCTCGTTGGCACCGGCATCCTTGAGGATTCTGGTAGCGGTAGAGTTGCCTTTGAGGATAGCGAGGAGGATAGGCTCCACGCTTACGAATTCATCTCCCATCTTCTTGGCGATGTCCTCGGCGTTGATCAATATCTGGTTGGTATCGCCCGAGAGGTATGGCTGACCAGCACCCTGCACACGAGGCAGGTGCTGCATCTCCTGCTGCAGGAGCATGGCAATCTGGTTGCCGTTCATGCCCAGCTTCTGGAAGATGTAGTTGGTTACATCAGGTGCCTTCTCGATGATACCACTGAGAAGATGCACCGGTTCGATGGTCTGCTGACCATTTCTCTGCGCTATGTTCACAGCGGCCTGCACCGCTTCCTGCGCCTTGATTGTAAATTTGTCGAATGTCATATCTTGATCTCCTTTCTAAATGTTATTTTGTTCTACTTCTTGTTGTCTGGCTTCAGTTCTTCCGGACTTTCAGCCTTGGATGATGCTTCAGCCTTGCTGGCTTCCGGCATCGCAATCCGTGGATGCGAATAGCGTGCCCATTGCGTGTTTTTTGGCGTTTTTCTGACATTTTGTCTGTTTTTTCCTTCCTTTTTCCCTATTCGCAGAAAAGCTTCTGTCAAAATGGCTGAACCATTACTTGATTTATCGCAAATATCCTTTAAATAATGTGATAATAGGTATTAAATATTTGTGTATTCCAAATATTCTTTGTATCTTTGCAGCGTTTTTAGAAACCATATTGAATATAAAAATTCGTAATATATAAAGTCAATGGCTGAAACAAAGAAGATTAAGACAGCTTTGGTGTCTGTCTTTCACAAGGATGGCTTGGACGAGTTGCTCGCCAAGTTGAATGAAGAGGGTGTTAAGTTCCTGAGCACAGGTGGTACTCAGAAGTTTATCGAATCTTTGGGTTATGAATGTGAAAAAGTTGAGGATGTCACCACATATCCATCAATCCTCGGTGGTCGTGTGAAGACTCTTCATCCAAAAATATTTGGAGGTATCCTGGCCCGTCGCGACAATGAGGGCGACCAGGAGCAGATGAAGGAGTATGAGATTCCTTCTATCGACCTCGTTATCGTGGATCTCTATCCATTTGAGCAGACTGTAGCCATCGGCGCCAGCGATGCCGACATCATTGAGAAGATTGATATCGGCGGTATCTCCCTGATCCGTGCCGGTGCCAAGAACTTCAAGGACGTGGTTATCGTTCCTAGCAAGGCTGAGTACAGTGTACTTCTCGACATCCTGAAGAAGAAGGGTGCTGAAACCGACATTGAGGACCGCAAGATGTTCGCAGAGCGTGCATTCGGCGTAAGTTCTCACTATGATACTGCTATCCACGCTTGGTTTGCCAAGTAATAAAAGAGGTAAACCTATTCATCTCGCAACTCTTCCTGCTCTTGAAAGCGAGGGCGGGAAGATGACTACAAAGGAAAGATTTTAAGCTTAAAATATTAGATTTACATTAGCAAATGGGATTTTTTTCATTTATTCAGGAAATCGCAATGGACTTGGGTACCGCCAATACCATCATTATCAGTGATGATAAGATTGTAGTGGACGAACCTTCTGTTGTTGCCCTCGACCGCCGCACCGACAAAATGATTGCCGTAGGCGAGAAGGCAAAGATGATGTACGAGAAGACTCATGACAACATCCGTACAATCCGTCCTTTGCGTGATGGCGTTATCGCCGACTTTACTGCCTGCGAGCAGATGATGCGTGGACTTATCAAGATGGTTCATACAGGAAGCCGATTGTTCTCACCTTCACTCCGTATGGTGATTGGTGTACCTTCTGGTTCTACTGAGGTAGAGCTCCGTGCCGTACGCGACTCTGCCGAGCATGCCGACGGTCGCGACGTATATTTGATTTTTGAACCTATGGCTGCTGCTATCGGTATCGGTATCGACGTAGAGGCACCAGAAGGTAACATGATAGTTGATATAGGTGGTGGTAGCACCGAGATTGCAGTCATCTCTCTGGGTGGTATCGTATCCAACAACTCTATCCGTACAGCCGGTGACGACCTGACTGCCGACATCCAGGAGTATATGAGCCGCCAGCACAACGTGAAGGTTTCTGAGCGTATGGCTGAGCGTATCAAGATTCATGTGGGTTCTGCCCTGACAGATCTGGGTGATGAGGCTCCTGAAGACTTCATCGTTCACGGTCCTAACCGTATCACAGCGCTCCCAATGGAGGTGCCTGTATGCTATCAGGAGATTGCTCACTGTCTGGACAAGACTGTAGCCAAGATTGAGAATGCAGTACTCTCAGCTCTCGAGAATACTCCACCAGAGCTTTATGCCGACATCGTGAAGAACGGTATCTGGCTTTCAGGTGGTGGTGCTCTGCTCCGCGGTCTCGACAAGCGACTCCAGGACAAGATCAACATCCCATTCCATATCGCCGAGGATCCATTGCACAGTGTGGCTAAGGGTGCCGGTATCGCATTGAAGAATGTGGATCGTTTCTCATTCCTGATGAGATAATTTCAAGATATTTAAATTCCGCATCTGGACCACTTGTGCCCATTTGCGGAATTTTAATCATATACAGATTCATTTTTTAAAGTATGCACAACCTTTTAGAGTTTTTGCAGAAATACAACCATTGGTTTGTCTTCGTGATTCTGGAGGTGGTGAGCATGGTGCTTCTGTTCCAGTATAACAGCTACCAGGGCAGTGCGTGGTTTTCTACAGCCAATGCCGTGACGGGCAAGATCTATGAATGGGATGCCAACGTGGAGACTTTCTTCTCCCTGACCAAGGTGAACCAGGAGCTTACCCAGCGGAATGCCTATCTGGAGCAGCAGGTACAGCAGCTGAGCGACAGCCTCTATGGGGTAACCAAGGATAGTGCCATCTATCACCGCGACCAGTTTGCGCTGCTTCAGAATTACCGACTCATCCCTGCCAAGGTGGTGGCCAACAGCCTGGACAAGCCGGACAACCTGATTACCATCGACAAGGGTAGCGCTGATGGCATCCATAAGGATATGGGTGTGATAAGCGGTACAGGAGTGGTGGGCATCGTGTATCTCGTGGCTCAGCATTACAGCATCGTGATACCAGTGCTCAACGTGAAGTCGAATATCAGTTGTACCATCCAGGGCAGAGGCTATTTCGGCTATCTGCGATGGAAGGGTGGCGTTTCGGAACTGGCATATCTGGAAGAGGTGCCACGCCATGCCCACTTCAAGCTGGGTGACTACGTAGTAACGAGTGGCTATTCGGCTGTGTTCCCTCCGGGAGTAAGAGTGGGCAAGATTCTGCACGTGTTTAATTCTGCTGATGGATTGTCGTATAGAGTACAGTTGAGACTTTCTACCGACTTTGCCCGTCTGCGTGATGTCTGCGTCATCGATGATGCCGTGATGAAGGAACGCCTTCAGATTATGCGTGCTGCACAGGATAGTATCATGCCCGACGGCAATGCCAAAGGTAAAAATTAAAAGATCATAGTAAGAGGAGATATATAAGTAGCAATGAGTATAGATTTGATAAAACGACTCGGCATCTTCGTGGTGCTCGTGCTGGTGCAGGGATTGGTGTTCAACCATATCCACTTGTTCAACTGCGCCACCCCCTTGCTGTATATTTTCATGGTGCTCCATTTCCGCAGAAACCATCCACGCTGGTCGGTGATGCTGTGGAGCTTCATGATGGGACTTTGTATCGACGTGTTTGCCAATACGCCGGGAGTAGCTGCAGCTTCGATGACCTTCATCGGACTGCTTCAGCCTTATCTTTTCGAACTCTTCGTGCCAAGAGACAGTGCCGACGACCTGGAGCCGTCTATGCGCACCATCGGTGTCGGTTCGTATGTTCTCTACACGTTGGTTATCGTACTCGTTTATAATCTGGTATTCTTTACTCTGGAGACCTTCAATTTCTTCAATTGGATGGAGTGGCTCCTCCGCATCGGTGGCGGTACAGCCATCACGATGCTCCTCATCATGGCATTGGAGAGCTTCCGCAAGGGATAGGACCTTGCTGGAAGACAGAGAACAGTAAAAGATCAAACAAAAAATTTCAGCTATATATATAATATGGTGGATTACAATCTTGATAAGCGTAAGTATGTGATTGGTGGTGTGGCTATAGCAATTGTAGTCATATACGCCATTCGTCTCTTTACGCTTCAGATTATGAGTGAGGATTATAAGAAGAATGCCGATTCCAATGCCTTCCTGAAGCAGATTGAGTTCCCTTCGCGTGGCGCCATCTACGACAGAAACGGCAAGCTGATGGTGTATAATTCGCCTTCCTATGATATCATGGTGGTGATGAAGGAGCAGGAGGGACGTCTGGATACGATGGACTTCTGCAACTCCCTGGGCATTACCAAGGAGGCTTTCGAGAAGCGAATGGAGACCATCAAGGACAGAAACAAGAATCCCGGATACTCGCGATATACCCAGCAGCTCTTCATGAGTCAGCTTTCTGACAAGGACTTCAGCGTCTTCCAGGAGAAGATGTTCCGGTTCCCTGGTTTCTATGTGCAGAAGCGAAGTGTGAGAGAATATGTCTATCCATACGCTGCCCATGTACTGGGAGATGTGGGTGAGGTTTCGCCAAGCGATATAGAGGAGGATGACTACTATCAGCCGGGTGACTATATCGGTAAGCTGGGACTGGAGAAGCATTTCGAGAAGGAGCTTCGAGGTACCAAGGGCGTGAAGATTATGCTTCGCGATGCCCGCGGAAGAATACAGGGAAGCTATCAGAACGGAAAACTCGACCAGCGGCCTGTTGCCGGTAAGGACCTGACGCTGGGTATCGATGTCAACCTTCAGGCTCTGGGCGAAAGACTGCTGCAGGGCAAGATTGGAAGTATCGTGGCCATCGACCCAAGAGACGGGTCGGTGCTGGCGATGGTTTCTTCTCCTACCTATGATCCGCGCCGACTGGTGGGTAAGAATAGAGGAAAGATGCACAAGTGGCTCTCGCAGAACCCTTGGAAACCGCTCCTGAATCGTAGTATCATGGGACAGTATCCTCCGGGTTCTACCTTCAAGACTTCCCAGGCGCTGACCTATCTTACCGAGGGAATCATCACTCCGGGCACAGCCTTCCCATGTAATCACGGTTTCTCTTACAAGGGTCTGCATGTGGGATGTCATGGTCACCCGTCGCCTATTGAGCTGGTAGATGCCATCAGTACCTCCTGCAACGGTTACTTCTGCTGGGGACTTTATTATATGATAGGCAACAAGAAGAAGTATGGCTCGGTGCAGGAGGCAATGACCGTATGGAAAGACTATATGGTGAGTATGGGATTCGGCTATAAGCTGGGCATCGATCTGCCGGGCGAGAAGCGAGGTCTGATTCCAAATGCACAGTTCTATGACAAGGCCTACAAGGGTTCCTGGAACGGACTTACCATCATCAGTATCTCTATCGGACAGGGTGAGGTGAACCTCACTCCTCTGCAGATTGCCAATCTGGGTGCCACCATCGCCAACCGAGGCTATTACTATGTGCCTCACGTAGTGCGTAAGGTGCAGGGCGAACCGCTCGATACGCTTTATACCCGCCGTCATTACACCAAGGCTTCGAAGCGAGCCTATGACTATGTGGTGGCTGGTATGAGAAGTTCGGCACTGAAGGGTACCTGTAAGATGCTCTCCCGTTACGACTTCGAGGCTTGCGGCAAGACCGGTACGGCTCAGAACCGTGGTCACGACCACTCTGTATTCATGGGCTTTGCTCCGATGAACAATCCGAGAATCGCCATCGCCGTGTATGTGGAGAATGGTGGATGGGGTGCCGACTATGGTGTGCCTATCGGTGGTTTGATGATGGAGCAGTATCTGAAGGGAAAGCTTTCTCCTGCTTCTGAAAGTCAGGCGGCACAGATGCAGGCCCGAAGAATTGCCTACGGTTCTAGTAGCAGATAATATACTGAAGTTTCAAATCAAAACTGCAGTTTCTATCCTGAGACTGCAGTTTCAATTTATTGAATAATAAAGACAATGGCTCAATCAGATAATAAACAACCAGCTGGTATTCTCCGTTCGCTCGACTGGTGGACCATCGGCATCTATCTGGCATTGCTCTGCTTCGGCTGGATCAGTGTCTGCGGTGCCAGCTATACCTATGGCGACAACGATATCTTCAGTCTGGGTGCCCGTTCGGGTATGCAGATTATATGGATAGGTACCTCCATTGCGCTGGGCTTCGTCATCCTGATGATGGACGACCGTTTTTTCGATACCTTCGCCTACGTGATCTATGCCGTGCTGATATTGCTGCTTTTTGCCACGATATTCAATCCGCATAGCATCAAGGGTTCGCACTCCTGGCTGGTGCTGGGACCGCTGCGACTGCAGCCTGCCGAGTTCGGTAAGTTTGCTACGGCGCTGGCTGTGGCAAAGTTTATGTGCAGCTATGGATTCAATATCCATAAGATGAAGCATTTCATGGCGGCTATGGGCATCATCATTTTGCCTATGATATGTATCGTGGGACAGCGCGAGACGGGTTCGGCATTGGTATATTCCGCCTTTTTCCTGATGCTTTACCGCGAGGGAATGCCGGGTGCCATCCTCTTTACCGGAGTCTCGATGGTGGTTTACTTTGTGGTGGGTATCAAGTACGAGAACGTGACGATGTGGGATACCTACACCTCGGTGGGAAAATTCACGGTGCTGCTGCTGGTGCAGATCTTCACGGCAGGACTGGTGAACAGCTATACGGGCAACAGGAAGCATGCTCTCATTATCCTGTGCTACTCGGTGGGCATCACGCTCATCTTTGCACTCTTCTCCACCTACATCATTCCGTTTGACATCGTATGGGTGCAGCTGCTGCTCTGTGCGGTGATGATTGGATTCCTGGTGTATCACGGTCTGAGGACCCGCTTCCGCAACTATTTCCTGATTTCGATATTCGCAATGGGAAGTATTGCCTTCTTCTACAGTGCCGATTACGTGCTGAACAACGTGATGGAACCTCACCAGCGAGTGCGTATCAACGTGCTGCTGGGATTGGACGAAGATCTGGCGGGTGCCGGATATAATGTGCATCAGAGTGAGATAGCCATCGGTTCGGGTGGCTTGCAGGGAAAGGGATTCCTGAACGGAACCCAGACCAAGCTGAAGTTCGTGCCTGAGCAGGATACCGACTTCATCTTCTGTACGGTAGGAGAGGAGGAAGGATTCCTGGGTTCGGCAGGCGTGCTGCTGCTCTTCCTGATGTTGATATTGAGATTGATACATCTGGCGGAGCGACAACCTTTCAAGTTCGGACGAATATACGGCTACTGTGTGCTTTCGGTATTCCTGTTCCACCTATTTATTAATGTGGGAATGGTGCTGGGACTGACGCCGGTAATCGGCATTCCGCTTCCGTTCTTCAGTTATGGAGGTAGTTCGCTCTGGGGCTTTACCATCCTGCTTTTCATCTTCCTGCGTATTGATGCCGGAAGAAACCTGGTAAGAAGCTAGATTTTACAGCATAAAAAATGACCAGTGAGATACGTCTCATTGGTCATTTTTCGTTATTTTCACTCCGATGTCGCTTACACCCGGAAGAATTTCTCGCTTCATATCATGGCGGATGGCGATATGGATGGAATCGCCTCTGTTTATCTTATAGATATTGATAGGGAAGTTGTACTGATAGTAGCTGATGCCCTGTCCCTTGTTCTCGCCATGCTGGTTGATGAGCTGGCAGAGTAGGGTATCAGTCTTCTCGATACGCTTGCCCTTGTTGGCAGGGTAGATGGTCTGGTTCACGATGAGTGTCAATGCCGTAAACGGATAGGCACCTGTGGTTCTCAGACCCAGGCTCTGCCGGTAATAGCCGGTGGCAGCCATCGGAGGGATTTCGAACGATAGGGTATCGTTCTTCTCCCATCCTGCAATCGGCGTGTGGGCATATTCATCATATACCTTGGCATGATTGCAAGCGCTGAAGGCTATGGTTGTCACCAGTATGAAAACGAAATGAATCAGTCTTTTCATTTTTACTTCTTGTCCTCCTGTGGCTTGTTATTCTCGCCCTGCTGAGGCTTGTTGTTGCTTGCCTGCTTTGGCTTGTTGTTATTGCCCTGCTGAGGTCTGTTTCCCTGCTGGCGAGGTCCCTTGTTTCTATTATCCCTGTTGCGGTTGTTGCCGTTTGGCTGGCGGTTCTCGTTCTTTTCTGGACGGTTGCCGTTTGGCTGACGGTTATCTCCCTTTTCAGGGCGATTTGCATTGCGGTTCTTATTCTTCTTCTTTTTCTTCGCCTTATCAAATCGGCTGAGATCAGACTCATTGAGCAGGTCGATGCTCTTGGAAGTTTCCTTCATCTTGCCATTCTCCATCAGGCTGAGCGGTTTCTCGCCCTGTTTATTCATCTCAATGATTTCCTTGGCACGTTCTGCTGTGATGGTCTCCAGGTTGGAAGCCAAGTTCTTGTCAGAAGAGTAGGTGATGAGTCCGGCAAGGATATCTACCTTGAACTGATGGAACTCGCCGTCGGCAGTCTGAAGCACGGCATCCTTAGGTGGCATCTTTCGGCTTGCCTCTACATAGTTATCTACCTCGTAGTTGAGGCAGCACTTCAGCTTGGCGCATTGTCCGGCAAGTTTCTGCGGATTCAGTGATATGTCCTGGAAGCGTGCAGCGCTGGTAGATACCGACACGAAGGAGGTCATCCAGGTGGCGCAGCAGAGTTCGCGTCCGCAGGGACCGATGCCACCAATGCGTCCGGCTTCCTGGCGGGCACCAATCTGTTTCATCTCGATACGGACATGGAAGGTATCGGCAAGTACCTTGATGAGCTGGCGGAAATCTACACGCTCATCAGCGATATAGTAGAAGATGGCCTTGTTGCCATCGCCCTGATACTCCACGTCGCCGATTTTCATCTTCAGGCCCAGGTCCTTGGCTATCTGACGGCTCTGGATCATGGTGTCGTGTTCGCGGCTCTTGGCTTCCTTTGCCTTGTCGAGGTCCACCTGCTTGGCAAGTCGGTAGATTCGCTTGATGTCATCCTGCGACTTGAGATTTGCCTTCTTGATCTGCAGTTTTACCAGTCGGCCGGTTAATGTTACTACACCCACGTCGTGACCCGGATTAGCCTCTACAGCCACGATGTCGCCCTTCTTGAGGTCGAGGTTGTTAACATTGTGATAATATCCCTTTCGGGTATTTTTAAATTGCACTTCCACCAGGTCGGTGCTCTCAGCGTTTCCTGGCACGTCGGCTAGCCAGTCGTATGTGTTGAGCTGTCGGTCCTGTCGTCCCACAGCCTTGCAGCATAGACCTCTATCGCAGCCATTCCACATTTTGAATTTCATATTTTTATAATCCACGATGTATTCTATTTATTGATTAATATATATTGCCCTTTCGGGGGATGTATTTCCTTTATTTTCTGATGAGCAGAACGATATTCTTCAGCGCCAGGTCGAAGAACATGATTTTCGGGTTGGCATTCTGGGCGATGAATCGCTTGCTTTCCTCGAAGAGATTGGAGATGTCGATGATATTCGCCTCGTTGATGAATCGGGCGAAGTTCCTGGCGAAATTCTCCTCCTCCTGTGTCATATAATTGAGTTCCGGCTGGCGGAAATTATACATGAAACTCTCGCGTAGCATGTGCATGAAGTAATCGAGCATTCGCTTCTGCTTCTCTCTGCCGAAGGTGGCAACCACCTCGCTCCACTTCTTCAAATCGTGGATGTTGCGCATATAGGAGAGGCGCATCAGCATGATGAACATATCCAGATGCTGGCGGTTTTCATTGCCAGAGTCCAGCTCCTCCAATGCATGGTTCCAGTTGCCGTTGGCGATTCGGGCGATGCGGTGGGCTGATTCTGCATCCAGCGCTCTTCTTTCTATGAGCGCTTTCTCCACCTCGGAAGTTTCAATCTTTTTCAGGTCGATACGCTGTGCACGGCTTCTGATGGTTTCGAGCAGAAGTTCCGGCTGTTCGCTTACCAGGAGGAAGAGTGTCTGATGAGGCGGCTCTTCCAGCAGTTTCAATATCTTGTTGGCACTCGTGAGGTTCATACGCTCCGGCAACCATATCAGACTGATCTTGTATCCGCCCTGACTCGACATCATGCTCAGTTCTCTCGAAAGATTGTCGGTCTCATCGGCGGTGATTGCCTGCTTGTTGAAGTCGGCATCAGTCTTGCCCATGCGCTGCATCCAGTCGCTGATCAGCACATACGGACCTTCCTGGAGGAGCATCTCACGCCATTCTTTCATAAAGTCGAGACTTACGGGCGTATGGTCGCCGCTCATCTCGGATGTCTTGATTGTAGGGAAGGTGAAGTGCAGGTCGGGATGCTCCCATTTTCTCAACATCGGGGAATCGCCCAGTAGATAGCTGGCAAAAGCCAGCGCCACTGCCAGCTTTCCACAACCTTGTGGACCGCAGAACATCAGTGCATGAGGCACACGATTCTCCTGAACCATCTCCATCAGACGGTTCCATATATCTTGCTGACCTATCACTTCACTATTTAACATTTAACATTGAACTTTAAAATAAAATTTTAGCTATCTGTTTCACGCTATCCACCGCCGAAACGGTGAAGAAATGGATATGATTGTATCCGTGATTGAAGAGATCTTTCACCTGGGCAGTCGTCCACTCGATACCGAGTGCCTTGGCATCTTCATCGCTCTTGCACTTCAAAACCTCCTGCGCCAGAGCTTCCGGGATGTCGCAATGGAAGGTCTTTGGTACCATGGTGAGCTGACTCAGCTTGGCGAATGGCTTCAGCGCCGGAACGATAGGGATGGTGATGCCCATCTGGCGAGCCTTCTCAACGAAAGCATAGAATTTCTCGTTGTCGTAGAAGAGCTGGGTGATGGCATAGTCAGCGCCCAACTGCTGCTTCTCCAGGAGATGCTGCATATCCATCTCCAGATTGGGAGCCTCTTCGTGCTTCTCCGGATAGCAGGCTACGCCACAGCAGAATTTATCACCCGGATGCTTGAACGGGGTGCCGTCGAAGAAGAAACCGTCGTTAAACTGGTTTACTTGCTTCAGCAGGTCGGTGGCATTGGAATGACCGTTTTCTGTTGGAGTAAACTGTCGGTCTTCCTTCGCCTTGTCACCTCTCAGCACAAGGATATTGCTGATGCCCAGAAACTGGAGATCGAGCAATTCGTATTCGATGTCTTCCTTCGTGGCACCGCTACAGATGATGTGAGGGATGACAGGGATGTCGTACTTGTTCTGGATTGCGCCTGCGATGGCAACGGTGCCAGGGCGGCGACGCACACGCTGACGAGTGAGGAGACCGTTTTCCAGTTCCTTGTAAACATACTCGCTGTGGTGTGTGGTAATGTTGATAAACCGTGGGCCGAAGTCCTTGAGGCTGTCGATGGTGCGGAAGAGAGCCGCAGTGCCATTACCCTTGAGAGGTGGCAAAACCTCGAAAGAGAAGCCTCTTTTGTCGCCCTTTTGATGTAAGAATTCTGCGATGTTCATATTACGTAATATCTATGTGCTCTTATTTTGGTTGCAAATTTACAAAAAAAATAGGGGAAATGTGCAGATTATGCGTATTATTTTAAAATAAACAGATAAAAATATAAAAATAAACAAATAAAAAAATAACCTAAAGTAAAATGGAACATCAACAAACGGGCTCTAAGGCCTATCTTTTCTCGATTGTGATGGTCGCCGTATTGGGTGGCTTGCTTTTCGGTTACGATACCGCAGTGATATCAGGTGCCGAGAAGGGTTTGCAGGCATTCTTCAAGGGTGCCGGTGATTTCGAATACACCGATGTGATGCACGGATTCACTTCTTCCAGTGCGCTGATCGGCTGTATCATCGGTAGTTCGCTTTCCGGTCTTTTCGCCAGCAGGCTGGGTCGCAAGCGCTCGCTCATCTTTGCGGGTATCTGCTTCTTCCTCTCTGCCTGGGGATCCATGGAACCGGAATCTTATCTCCTGCCTCAGGGACATGCCGACTGGACGTTGCTGGTGGTATTCAACTTCTATCGTGTGCTGGGTGGTATCGGTGTAGGTATGGCTTCAGCCATCTGTCCGATGTATATCGGCGAAATCGCTCCGAGCAATATGCGCGGTATGTTGGTGAGCTGCAATCAGTTTGCCATCATCTTCGGTCAGCTGGTGGTTTACTTCGTCAATTTCATCATTATGGGTCCCCATGCCAATCCTATCTATGATGCTGCGGGTGCCATCGCCAATATGGTGGATGCGCAGTGGACCATCGAGACGGGCTGGAGATATATGTTTGGTAGCGAGATGGTTCCGGCAGGACTGTTCACTTTCCTGATCTGCTTCGTACCTGAGACTCCTCGTTATCTCGTGATGATCGGACAGGATGAGAAGGCATACGGCGTGCTTGCCAAGATTAATGGTTCAGAGAAGGCACGCGAGATTATCCACGATATCAGGAATACGGTGACCGTGAAGACCGAGAAGCTCTTCTCCTATGGCTTTATGTGTATCTTTGTGGGCGTGATGCTTTCTGTATTCCAGCAGGCAGTGGGTATCAATGCGGTGCTCTATTATGCGCCTCGTATCTTCCAGGATATGGGAATGGGTAATCCGATGGTTCAGACCGTCATCATGGGTATTGTGAATATTTCGTTTACGCTGGTTGCCGTCTTTACGGTAGAGAAGCTGGGTCGCAAGCCATTGCTTATCTTTGGTTCCATCGGCATGGCAGCAGGAGCCTTGGGCGTAGCCTTGACCTTTGGAAATGAAGCCTTGAGTACGGTTACCATGCTGAGTATCATGGTATATAGTGCCAGCTTTATGTTCTCCTGGGGACCTATTGCCTGGGTGCTTATCGCCGAGCTTTTCCCGAATACCATCCGTGGTGCGGCTGTGGCGATTGCCGTAGCTTTCCAGTGGATATTCAACTTCATCGTCAGCTCTACCTTTGTACCGATGTTCAATATGCACCTGACTCCGGGCGATGATTTCGGTCATTGGTTTACCTATGGTCTGTATGGTGCCATCTGTATCGTTGCAGCCATCTTCGTATGGAAGCTGGTACCTGAAACCAAGGGCAAGAGCTTGGAGGATATGAGCAAGCTCTGGAAGAAAGATTAGGATACTGAAATATAGGATAAAAAAGTAAGGCGCGATAGCTATCCTGCTATCGCGCCTTTTTATGTAGTTTTCACGCTGAGTGATAAATTCAGACCATATATTTGTAAGTTGTTTGTATTTAAAAGAGTATTAACTTTATTTCTTGAATTTGAATTCTCTAGCCCTCTCTTCTTACTTCTTCCATGCGTTGCGGAAAAGGAAACCTACTGTGGTGTTAGCAGAGTTGGTTGAGTTCTGGATGAAGTTGGTCTGGTAGCCATCCACCCAGATCTGATAGAGCGCGAACTGGAAGCCCAGCTGTCTTGGCTCCTTGAGTGAGCAGTAGCCGTAATACATCTGGCTAGGGATGAAATAGAGTACTACCTTGTGGCTCTTGTTGTCTGTGCCATAAGTCAGATTCAGATTGATTGCTTCAGGACAAGCAATGAAGTAAGCTACTTCAGAAGTACTGTTTGGCATTACATTATACTTGCACTTGATGGTTCTTGGATCCTCCTTGGCGATGGCAGCAGCCAAATCCTTGTTGGAGATGTGCTCAGCGAGTGCAGCTACTGGGAAGTTATACATGGTCATGGTGCTGTCGCCGTACATGCTGATGCTGCATGATGATGGAACAGAGTCAACCTGATTTTTTACGTTGGCATCATTCTTCTTTTCGTAGAGAATGGTCATGTTGTTGTATGAACCTGCTGCCATAGCATGCTGGAAGCTCTTCTGCTGCTCAAGGGTCAGGATGTTCATACCGCTGTCACCGTCTGTGTTACAAGAGGTGAATGACATAGCTGCAAAGAGTACAGCCAGGATTGAGAATAATGTAATTTTCTTCATTGTTTTATGAAATTGTATTTTGTTATTGTTATCTTATGAAATTTTATTTTATTCTAATTTTTTGTTTCTATGTGGGAATCTTTCCGGCACCTTTTGGTATCCGAGGGCATTTTTGCCCTACATTCCATTATATAAAACGCAGAAAAGCAAGAATCTTGCATCTGTTTTTAGTTAATGAGAGTTAAAAGAATCCACCTCCCCGAACCATATACGAAAAAAGGACTTTCCGTTAAGGGAAGTCCTTTTCTGAGACTGTGACTCGCATGGGGCTCGAACCCATGACCCCAACATTAAAAGTGTTGTGCTCTACCTGCTGAGCTAGCGAGTCAATCTCTAACTTTATGTTCAAAAGCGAGTGCAAAGGTACGACTATTTTTTGAAATCACCAAATATTTAGTCGTTTTTTTATTGTTTTTCTTCTATTTTGCCTGTTTCTGAGGCAGTTTCCGGTAGATCCGGCCCTAAATTCTCTTCATATTGCGGCTTTTCTCTCGTTACATACCGCTGCCAATAAGCTATGAGAAGGGTAGTGAGCGGAAGGGCAACAATCAGCCCCAGGAAGCCTAGCAGAGCACCCCATATCGAAAGACTCAGGAGCAGGATGGCTGGGTTCAAGCCCATCGCCTTGCCCATAATCTTCGGTGTAACCACCATATCCGTAATCACCTGCACCACGCAGAATACCAATACCGCCAGTCCGAAGACTACCCAGAAGTTCTGTCCCGTATCTGCCGCCTTGAGCATTGCCAGGAATGCCGTAGGAATGAGGGCAAAGGTATGAAGATACGGTACCAGGTCCATGATGCCGATCAGAATGCCCAGACCAATCGCCATCGGGAAACCGATGATGGTGAAGCCGATGCAGAACAGGATGCCCATACAGAGCGCCACCATTCCCTGGCCTCGGATATAGTTGTTGAGCTCGCGCTCTACATCCTTCATCAGTGCCGACCAGAACGGACGGTTCTTCTTCGGGAAGATGCGCACCCAGTTGGCTGTCAGGGTTTCGTAATCGAGCAGGATGAAGAACATATATAATAAGGTAATCATGGATGCCACGATACTCATCAGTACGGTTGCCGTCTGGCTCACTACCGAGAAAACCTTCGGCATCGTGGTCTTCAGGGCATCGCTGAAGTCCTTGCTCTTCAAGAACCGTTCTATGGTGGTCTGGTTGTCCTGCAGCCACTCCTTGATCAGCATCGTGAGATTGTTGGTATGGGTGGTTTGATGAACCCATCGGGTCAACACTTCTCCCAGTTTGTCAAACTGGTCAATCATCGGTGGGATGATGAGCCAGATGACACCCCCCACGATGGCAATCGCAGCTCCCATTGCCAGAAGAATGGAGATGGCACGAACCTTGACATGGAGTTTTTGCTCGATGAACTTCACGACGGGATAGAGCAGGTATGCGAAAAACCATGCTATAAAGAAAGGAAGCAGTACCTCACTCAGATAGTTGGTGATGTAGAGTACTGCAATGACGAGGGTAACTATACCAGCCCATCTGATGAACTTGTCGAATGTAATCTCCTTACTCATTTACCTTGAACTTTGAATTTTGATACTTTCTTCTATTTCTCCTGGCTGATGGCTTTCTGGTAGCAGTCTCTGCAGAGCGGCTCGTATTCATCCTGCTCACCCAGGAGCACGCGCTTGTCGTTAGCCACCAGTCGATGGCTGACGTATGCCAGTGCACCGCACTTCACGCAGATGGCGTGCACCTTGGTCACCTCGTCGGCGATGGCACAGAGCGCAGGAATCGGACCGAAGGGAACACCCTTGAAATCCATATCCAGCCCCGCCACGATGACGCGTACGCCGCGGTTGGCGAGTTCGTTGCAGACCTCCACCAATCCATTGTCCAGAAACTGAGCCTCGTCGATACCGACCACGTCGATATCCGAAGCCAATAGCAAAATCGATCCGGAAGATTCAATAGGAGTAGATCGGATAGAATTCTGGTCATGGCTCACTACATTGTCTTCGGAGTAGCGCGTATCTATCGCCGGCTTGAAGATTTCCACCTTCTGTCTGGCGAAGTTGGCACGCTTCATTCTTCGGATCAGTTCCTCGGTTTTTCCGGAGAACATCGATCCGCACACCACTTCAATTCTTCCGGGACGGTGTGCCTCCCCATTCAGTATTTCAGTCATTTCGGGGACAAAATTACTAATAAGGTTTTAAAAAATGCAAAGATACGCAGTTTTTTTTTGCTATGAAAGATTAATTAACTACATTTGTACCCACTTATGGGCATATTATATATCGTACCGACTCCAGTAGGCAATATGGAGGACATGACAATGCGAGCCATCCGTGTCTTGAAAGAGGCAGATATGGTGCTCGCTGAGGACACTCGGACATCGAGCGTCCTGCTTAAGCATTTCGATATTAAAAATCGATTAGTGGCGCATCATAAGTTTAATGAGCATGGCACATCGGCTGGCATCGTAGAGCGATTGAAGGCTGGTGAGACCATCGCCTTGATCAGTGATGCAGGAACCCCAGGCATCAGCGACCCTGGTTTCTATCTGGCTCGTGAGGCTGCGAAAGCAGGCATCACCGTGCAGACCCTTCCGGGACCTACGGCTTGCATCCCAGCCATCGTGTCGTCCGGATTACCTTGCGACAGATTCTGCTTCGAGGGATTCATCCCGCAGAAGAAGGGCAGACAAACCTATCTGGAATCTCTCAAGGATGAGGTGCGCACCATGATCTTCTACGAGTCACCCTATAGAGTGGTGAAGACCTTGCAGCAGTTTGCCGAGGTTTTTGGAGAAGACAGACAGGTGAGCTGCTGCCGTGAAATCTCGAAGCTGCACGAGGAAAGTGTGCGTGGAAGCCTTGCCGAGGTAATCGCCCACTTCCAGGAGACGGAACCGCGCGGCGAGTTCGTCATCGTGCTGGCGGGTAAGGATCCCAAGCAGCTGAAGGAGGAATTGAAGGAAAAGCGACGCGAAGAGCGTAAGAATAATAAATAAAGAAAGTATTAATTATAAAATTAACAAAAAGGAGAAGGATTATGAAAAAGCTATTAATGATGGTATGCCTCGCAGCCTTTGTTTTAACTGGATGTAACGACGGCAAGAACAATGCCGCTAACAATGCGGCTCAAGCAGATTCGCTCAACAGCATCATTGCGCAGAAGGATAGTGAACTGAATGATATGCTGGGTACTCTGAATGAGATTGAGGATGGTCTCAACCAGATCAATGAGGCTGAGAACCGCGTGGTGCTCTTGAAGAATGGCGAGGGTGCCACCAAGAGACAGAAACTCAAGGAGGATGTGCAGTTTATCGCTACTCGCATGAAGCAGAACAAGGAGCTCCTCGCCAAGTTGCAGAAGCAGTTGGCTAACAGCTCTATCCAGGGCGACCAGCTCAAGAAGACCATCGAGAACCTGCAGAAGCAGCTGGTTGAGAAGGAGAAGCAGCTCCAGGCACTCCGTGAGGAGTTGGATAGCAAGGATATCCATATTGCAGCTCTTGATGAGACTATCAACAACTTGAACACCAAGACCAGCAACCTTACCAAGGAAAGCAGTAAGAAGACTGAGGTGATCAATGCTCAGGATAAGCAGCTCAACACTGCATGGTATGTATTCGGTACCAAGAAGGAGCTGAAGAACCAGCACATCATGGAGAATGGTAAGGTTATGACCGGTAACTTCAACAAGAGCTACTTTACAAAGGTAGATATCCGTGAGGTTTCTGAGATCAAGCTTTATTCTAAGTCAGCCAAGTTGCTCACTACTCATCCTTCAAGCTCTTATACTCTGGTTCGTGATGCCAACAAGCAATATACTCTCCGCATCACCAACTCTCAGATCTTCTGGAGCACCAGCAAGTACCTGGTTGTTCTCGTGAAGTAATGAAGAATATTGGATTAGAAACGAAATGTTGACGCACCGAAACGGTGCATCAAGCCGGAAAAACAAAAAAGATGATGCACTGAAATGGTGCATCATCTTTTTTTGTGTATAGTTTGATACAGTCCTATCTTTTTCTGGCAAAGAATTGCTGCATGAGTGCTCGGCATTCATCTTCCAGTACGCCCGATGTAACTATTGTCTTAGGATGCAGCGCCTGGGGCGCATATTTGGTATAGCCCCTTTTTTCATCTCCGGCACCATACACCACACGGCTGATCTGCGACCATCCCAAGGCTCCGGCGCACATCACGCACGGCTCTACTGTGACATAGAGGGTACAGTCTTTCAGGTATTTTCCGCCCAGCATGTTCGCTCCGGATGTAATCGCCTGCATCTCGGCATGGGCGGTAACATCGGTAAGCATCTCCGTAAGATTGTGGGCTCTCGAGATGATGCGGTCCCTGCAAACGATGACGGCACCTACCGGAATCTCGTCTTCGTCGAATGCCGCCTGCGCCTCCATCAGCGCACGGCGCATATATTCTTCGTCTTTTTTCAGATTGTCTTCCATATTTCCATTCTTTATGATTTCTCTTTTTCTATTTTTGTGCAAAAATACATAAAAAACTTTGATGGATGAAAGAAAAGTATTATTTTTGCATAGTAATAGTGCTTTTTGGGCGGAAAATGATGCCGCCAGAGGTAAACTGAAGAGAATAATCTATGGCTGAACATAATGATTTGGGCAAATGGGGAGAAGATGAGGCTGTGTTCTATCTGGAAGATAAGGGCTATACCATCATAG
>ERZ779737.1409-NODE-1409-length-18820-cov-3.431601_pt1 | contig 18820 bp, 17 predicted proteins | sample MGYA00511889_ERZ779737 | MGnify/ENA primary metagenome ERZ779737 (study PRJEB29588, sample SAMEA2163575) | human gut metagenome | biome: human gut; feature: human-associated habitat; material: faeces | place: Denmark | collected 2008/2010 ...
CCTGACTCTTAATCAGGGTGTCCAGGGTTCGAACCCCTGGCGGTGCACTGGAAGGTCTTATGATTTAGGGAATCCTAGGTTGTAAGGCTTTTATTTTTTTTATACAGTAAATAATTGCAGTAGCAGAAGGAATATTTACACAGGAAGCGTTGAGAGTTTATTTCATTGCAGATGGTGTGAATATTCCTTTTAGTATATATGTATATAAATATCTGTGTAGATATAGGTATGCGCAATACTGCCTTTTTGATTGGTAGCTTTTTTATGAATTTGAAAATATAGTGATTTATAATATGATACCTATAGGTAGTCGGATTTTTACATTTCTTATAGGAAGATTCTGTGAGAAAATTCCGTATTTTATGAAAAATTCCTATAAGCAGTTAGTTAATGTTTGATTGATAGGTTGAATATTGGTTATTAAGTGTGTGGAATGCCTGGAAAGGGAGGTTATCTGCCTATAAGGATATAATAAATACAAGTTTGATAGGTTGAGAGTTTCCAGAATTATAGGATAACAGGATGGTTATCATAAAACAATGTTAATATCTTGACAAGATGATATCAAAATGATATCATACAAATATCAACAAAGACACCTTTAAAAGAATAATCGATAACAAGATGAATAATCAGAGTGTCTAGGAGGTATTTTTATATGGAAGAAAAGGTTTTGAAGAAAAGCAAGAATGGTCTTGCAATGGTTACACTGTTTATATTACTTTACGCAGCAGCTATAGCAGCAATTATTGTCGGTTCGATTATGGTTGAACAGGCAGAGACTAAAGCCGGATGGATAGTACTTATCGTTGCAGGCGGTGTATACGCAGCAATAGGCTGGATATTCTTTATCGGTCTTAAGGTATTAAAACCACAGGAAGCACTTGTGCTTACACTTTTTGGCAAGTATGTTGGAACTATTAAAGAAGCGGGATTTTACTTTGTGAATCCTTTTTGTGTGGCTGTTAACCCAGCAGCGTCAACTAAGCTTAATCAGAGCGGTGATGTGACAGGAGATGGAAATAAGCTTGATCTGGCTAGCATGGCAGGTGTTGCAGGAATGGCAATTGCAGCAGGAAATAATTCACAGTCAGCTAATAAGAAGATTTCACTTAAGATAATGACACTGAGCAACAGTAGACAGAAGATTAATGACTGCCTTGGTAATCCTGTTGAGATTGGTATTGCGGTTATGTGGAAAGTGACAGATACAGCTAAGGCAGTGTTTAATGTAGATAATTATAAGGAATATCTTTCATTACAGTGTGACAGCGCACTCCGTAATATTGTCCGCATGTATCCATATGATGTTGCAGAAAATGTAGATACAACGGGAGATGGAATTGCAGATGAGGGAAGCCTTCGAGGTTCAAGTGAAGTTGTAGCAGAAAGAATAAGAAAAGAAATCCAGGGCAAAGTAGCAGATGCCGGACTTGAGATAATAGAAGCACGAATTACATATCTTGCGTATGCACCTGAGATAGCAGCAGTAATGCTTCAGAGACAGCAGGCATCAGCAATAGTAGATGCAAGAAAGATGATAGTTGATGGTGCTGTAGGAATGGTAGAGATGGCGCTTGAGAGATTATCAGAAAAACAGGTTATAGAGCTTGATGAAGAGAGAAAAGCAGCTATGGTATCCAACCTTTTAGTCGTCCTTTGTGGAAACAAAGATGCCCAGCCAGTAGTTAATTCAGGAAGTCTTTACTAATGGCAGATTCAGGTAAGAAACAGGTTCCTCTCCGGTTATCAGCTAAACTCTATGATGCCATTGCAGCGTGGGCAGAGGACGATTTCAGGTCTGTTAATGGACAGATAGAGTACCTGCTGACCGAGTGTGTACGACAGAGAAAGAAGAACGGTGCGCCAGTTCCACACGAGCTGGATGTTCCACCAGAGTTAGATATCAGGTAGAATTAACAAAAAATAAATATATAACTATTATATATTAAAACCTCCCCATACCGACATTATAAATGCTGGTATGGAGAGGTTTTTAAAATATACAATATTGAATAAATCGGACATCATATATGCATATCCGTTATCAGAAATTCTAACCGCGAGAATTAAACTTACTTGTCATAAGTGAATATAAATCATCTGATGAGTTAGAGGCGGCACCTGATGATGTATATGAGTTAGTAACATAATTAATGTTAGCCTTTGCAAGTGATGATACATTAGAGCCAATAATTCCAAGCCTCTTTGCAAATTCTGATGATGTTCCAAATGCTTTCTTTAAAGTATCTGTATCAGCTGCTTTAAGTTTATTTTCATCAATTGAAAGAGAACCATCGTCTTTAAGCGCAATTCCTACTGCAGATAATGTTTCAGAGTTCTCTTTAACTGCTTCCTTTAAAAGGTTAGAACACATAGTATTGATAGAACTTGATGTTTTACCAAGGGTGTTGTAGAGCTTATTATAAGAATCAACTACAGATTTGATATCCGCATATATTGCAGAATAATCACCGGTCCTTTCTGCATCAGCAAAAAGAGTAGATTTCTCATCTGTGAATTTAGCTGCATTCTCTGTAACAGAATCAGCATCATCTTTAATATTCTTGTAAGCGTCTTTCTGTAATTTCTTAGTAAGTGAAGATGTTGAAGTATCAATTTTTTTGGAAAGCAGGCTTGTAAGGCTGTCATTGTCATCATTCTGAATGTAATCAAGCAAAGTCTTTGATGAAGGCTCAATGCCTGCTTTAAGCTGGTTAGCTGCCAGCATCTGTGATGTAATCCGCATAAGTTTCCTCCTTATATATCAAGTGTGATTGAATACACATTTATCAGCTGAATATTATATCGGATAAAACCAGGTGAAACTTAACATACTACCTTCGAAAGGAGGTGGCATAATGTTTCCAGCATTTGACTATAATCATGAAAAAGATGAGTACAGAAACGGATACGATAATGGGCAGGGCGATAAAGGTTATGATGACGGTGAGAATGAATTTGCCAGCAATCTTGACGAGAGTGATGTAATGCGTCCAGTCAATTCGCTAGATGATTATACAAGTTTCCTTTTGTGGGGAACTGATTTTGATGACAAGAATAATATCTAAAAATAGTATTAATAATTTATTAATCTTTGAAAGGCTGATTGACTGAATATTTTCAATGTTATATGATAAGCGAAAATGGAGGTATGAGTTTAGTATGTATGGGTATATAGTTGTTGATCAGCCAGAACTTAAATTCAGAGAATTTGATAAATACCGCTCATACTATTGTGGTCTGTGCGATTCGCTGGCAGAAGCGCATGGATTGAAGGGGCAGATTTCCTTAAGTTATGATATGACATTTCTGGTTATACTTCTTACAGGGTTGTATGAACCGGAAACTATATACTCTGAGGAACGTTGCGTCACACATCCATTAAGAAAGCATCCTGTGAGGCGTAACGTTGTTTCAGATTATGTTGCGGATATGAATGTCCTTCTGACATATTACAAATGTATGGACGACTGGTACGATGAGAAAAAGGTCTTGAAAAGAACTTATGCCGGAGTATTGAAAAAAGATATTAAAAAGCTTGAGAAGAAATATCCGCATAAGGCAGAGATTATAAGGAAAAGCCTTTCTAAGTTGTCAGAATATGAAAAAGCACAGGAAACGAATATTGACAAGCCGGCAGAGCAGTTTGGCATACTGTTAGGGGAAGTTGCTGCCATGAAAGATGATGAGTGGAGTGATGAGTTAAGGGTGCTTGGCAATAATCTTGGCAGATTCATATATCTGCTGGATGCATATGATGATTTGGAAAAAGATGAGAAAAAGAACAATTATAATGTATTTAAGTATCATAAGGATGTAGAGGATTTTGATACATTTGCAGAAAACATACTTAAAGCATATATGGCAGGATGTGCAAGGGCTTTTGAGAGACTGCCGATTCTTGCTAATGCAGAACTGTTAAGAAATATCATATATTCAGGTGTATGGACAAAGTTCTACGCCGCCAGAAGAAAAAGAATTGACACTGCCGGTAAGCAGTTGGAGGAACATAATGACAGATCCATATAAAGTGTTGGGAGTATCAAGGGATGCTTCCGATGATGAAGTGAAAAAAGCATACAGAACACTGAGCCGAAAGTATCATCCAGATGCTAACATCAATAATCCTAATAAGGATCAGGCAGAAGAGATGTTTAAGCTTGTACAGCAGGCTTATAACCAGATAATGCGTGAGCGTGAGGGCGGATACAGTAGTCAGTCATACAGCCAGACGCGTTATGGAACAGGACGTTCAGACCATTATGGTTATGATGGTGATTATCAGAACCAGTCACAGGGCGGATATGGAGATTTCGGAAGCTTCTGGGGATTTGGTCCATTTGGATTTGGTGGATATACAGGAAGCTATGGTGGCAATGGATATGGCAGTGATAATCTCAATGGCAATGATCCTACAACAGTGCATCTGAGGGCAGCAGCTAATTATATTAATAACTCTAGTTATGATGAAGCTATTAATGTGCTTAACAACATAACTGACCGGGATGGAAGATGGTACTACTATAGTGCATTAGCACATCTTGGAAAAGGAGAAGAAGCAACTGCGTTGGAAGATGCCAAGCGTGCGTTGGATTCTGATCCTGACAATATGCAGTATCAGCTGTTGTATCAGCGTATTGCAAGCGGTGGAAGCTGGTATGCAGGAAGAAGGACACAGTATCAGGGACCGTCATCTACAACATATTGTACAGGCTGTGCTCCGTGGGTTGCACTCTGCTTGTGTTCAAATATATGTATGCCTATGTGCTGTGGCTATGGTTCAGGCGGCTATTATCCGGGTGGAAGCATATAATAATCAATTAATAAGGGATATTACCAGACTATTGTGTTAAGGTAACATCCCATTTTTAATGTTATTTTTCTTTTTTAATCCATGCATCAAGGTTGTTAAATAATATATCAAACTGCACAGGACCCATATCGAGTATATACTGATGAAAATTTTTAAGATTGAATTTGTCAGAAAGCTCGCTTTGAGCCTTAGTCTTTAACTGCTCAAATCCTAACATTCCAAGAACGTATTTGCAATAGTTGCCTGGGTCAGAGACAAATGCATAATACATTTCGTGGGCGACTGATTTATCATCAAAACCATACTGGCTGATGAATCGGTAAACATCATCTTCACTCCATCCATAGTAATTAACGCCAATATCCCCTTTTGCATAAAGGCACAGGACAGTGGCATAATTAGCAGCATACATTTTGTTAAGTGCATCGTTGCCGGTCTGTGCATAATTATAAGAAAGAACTTCAACATATGATGCCCAGCCTTCAACATATCCGCCTGGTGCAAGAATGTATCTTATCCAGTCAGGATTGGTTGCGGCAAAATACTGCGTCTGGTACATGTGTCCCGGATAACCCTCGTGTGCAAGTGTAGGATATAATTCACTCGCAGAAGTGCCAGAAGAATTGATGTATATTGAATTGACATCAAGGTTATCTAGCTGCGGAATAAAGTACATAGCCGGACTGGTGTAGTCCTCAAGCGCCTTTGACACATATTTGATATTATAATTCACATCTGGAATCTCAGGAAAATCATCGGTTATTCTTTTCTTAAGGTCGGTAAGAATACCAACCGGGTCTGTCATATTGAATGAAAATGTGTCAAATTTATCAAGAATAGAGGAGTCTTTAAGCGCAAGTGACTGCATTTTAAGCATATATTTCTTGAGGTAAGAATCAACCAGCTTATCATATTCGTCAACAGATTTGCTCCAGCCAAGTGTTGAAGAGAGTATATATTCAAAATACCGTGAACCATCAGGATAATTGCATAAACCGCCTGAATATCTGTTAGAGCCTTTCAATGAAGTAAGCGCATTTACAAGGGACTGATATCCTGGAATTACATGTTTATTGACTGCGGACACATTTTTAGCTTTATAATCTGCAATATCCTGTGAAGAAAGTCCGTCAACAGAAGCAAGCTTTTCGTTAAAGGTTGATATCATTGCACCATCTTCTAAACCGGCAGTTTCAAGGAATGATTTGCAGCTTTCAATTACCTCATCGGCAAGGGTATCTTCCATAAAATATCCGTTGTCAGCACGAAGCTTCTCAAATGCAGCCATATTTTCAAAATATCCGTCAACATCACATAGAAGCTCAATATATTCGTCAATATCCTTCTTTTCTGCAAATGTGTATTCAGCAAAAAGAAGTGGCAGCTGGACATGAATACCTGTAGTTGTCTGAAGCTGTGTGTTAAACATGTACAAATCACTGTATTCCAACTCATTTTCCATATACATAAGAAGCTCATCAAGCGTAATCTGCTGTTTAGCGGAGAGTGTGCTTCTGTCAAATGATTTAAGCGTTGATATTATGTCGGTGTAATCTGAGGTGTCATCGGGATTGTCAAGGTCGTAGCGGCCAAGAGTAATCTCATAATCGTTAATTCCGAAATCCTTTGGGTGTTCGACATAGGCATGCAAAGATACCATGTCGGCACTTAACAGGTCAGCAAACAGGTTGTTTACATATTCCGTGAAATCAGCGTTATCCTCGGTGGCAGATATAGTAGTTTCTGATATCTGCTTCTGATTCCAGGGCAGGCTGCAGCCAGACAGGGTAATTACTATTATAAAAACTATCAGCAGGCTCACAGCCTTGTTAAGAAATTGATGTAAAAGGCAAAATTGTTTATTATGCATACTAATCCTCATTTCTGTCTTAATTAATATTATAAGAAATACTGATTTATTATTCACATATTGTATCATACTTAATACAGACTTGACACTTATTGTAAATTTTTCTATGATAAAGTTTACGGATAAATGATTCACACTACATTTGCGTTATAGCGATGAATTAGAATAATAGATTATGGAGGAAATGATATGCCACAGAGTAAAGGTCCATTTTATATGACAACAGCTATTGCCTATACATCAGGCAAGCCACATATCGGTAATACTTATGAAGTCGTTCTTGCAGACAGTATTGCAAGATTCAGAAGACAGGAAGGCTATGATGTATTTTTCCAGACAGGAACTGACGAGCATGGTCAGAAGATTGAGCTTAAGGCTGAAGAAGCTGGAATTACACCTAAGGAATTTGTTGATAATGTTTCAACAGAAATCAAGAGAATATGGGATCTTATGAATACTTCATATGATAAGTTCATCAGAACAACAGATGATTACCATGAGAAGCAGGTTCAGAAGATTTTTAAGAAACTTTATGATCAGGGAGACATTTATAAGGGTTCATATGAAGGCATGTACTGTACTCCATGTGAGTCTTTCTGGACAGAGAGCCAGCTTGTTGATGGAAAGTGTCCTGATTGTGGACGTGAAGTTAAGCCGGCTAAGGAAGAAGCTTATTTCTTCAAGATGAGCAAATATGCCAACAAGCTTATTGAGCATATCAATACACATCCGGAATTCATCCAGCCTGTTTCAAGAAAGAATGAGATGATGAACAACTTCCTTCTTCCTGGACTTCAGGATTTATGTGTATCAAGAACATCTTTCAAATGGGGTATCCCGGTTGACTTTGATGACAAGCATGTAGTTTATGTATGGCTTGATGCCCTTACTAACTATATTACAGGTATCGGATATGATGCTGATGGCAATTCTTCAGAGCAGTACAAGAAGTTCTGGCCAGCAGACCTTCACCTTATCGGTAAGGATATCATCAGATTCCATACAATTTACTGGCCAATATTCCTTATGGCACTTGGTGAGCCACTTCCTAAGCAGGTATTTGGACATCCTTGGTTATTACAGAATGATGGTAAGATGAGTAAGTCTAAGGGAAATGTTATCTATGCAGATGACCTTGTAGACCTCTTCGGCGTTGACGCTGTACGTTACTTTGTTCTTCACGAGATGCCATTTGAGAATGATGGTGTTATTTCATGGGAGCTTATGGTTGAGCGTATGAACTCAGACCTTGCCAACACACTTGGTAACCTTGTAAACAGAACAATTGCAATGTCTAACAAGTACTTTGGTGGAGTTGTTAATAAGACTGGCGTAGAGGATGCTGCAATTGACGGTGACCTTAAGGCTGTTATAACAGCAACAAGAGATAAGGTTCAGGCAAAGATGGCTACACTTCATGTAGCAGATGCTATCACAGAAGTATTCACGCTCTTTAAGAGATGTAATAAATATATTGACGAGACAATGCCTTGGGCTCTTGCAAAGGATGAGGCACAGCAGGACAGATTAGCAGAAGTGCTCTATAACCTTGTTGAGAGTATTACAATCGGTGCTAATCTTCTTAAGTCTTTCATGCCAGAGACTACAGATAAGATTCTTGCACAGCTTTACCCAGCTAATCCAGAGGCAGGAGTAAGAGATTTTGATGACCTTGCTACATTTGGCTTAAGAGAAACAGGACTTAAGGTTACTGAGACTCCAGAGATTCTTTTCGCAAGACTTGACTTTGAGAAGGACCTTAAGGAAAAGGTTGAAGCTATTCAGGAAGCACAGAAGAAGGCTAATGGAGTTACAGAATATCCACAGGTTGAAGTTAAGCCTGAGATTACATTTGATGATTTTGAAAAGGTTCAGTTCAGAGTTGCCAAGGTTCTTACATGTGAAGCTGTTAAGAAGACAAAGCTTCTTAAGTTCGAGCTTCAGATTGGTGATGAGAAGAGAACTATCGTATCAGGTATCCAGAAGTACTATAAGCCAGAAGAGCTTATTGGTAAGAAGTTAGTTGTATGTACTAATTTAAAGCCAAGAAAGATCTGTGGTATTGAGTCACAGGGAATGATTATCTCAGCATGGGATGATAAGGATAACTTATCAGTTCTTACACTTGAGAAGGATATTATTGAAGGCGCAGAGATTGGCTGATAGATATGAAGATATTTGAAACTCATGCTCATTATGATGATGAAAGATTTGATGAGGACAGAGATGAACTTATAAGCAGCATGCTTAGTGATACAGGGGAGCTTGATTACATTGTTAATGTAGGTGCAAGCCGTCAGGGCTGTGAGGCTTCCCTTGCACTTGCTGCACAATATGAAAAGGTATACGCAGCGATTGGTTTCCACCCGGAGGATATTGTCAGATTGAAAGAATCGGACATTGAATGGCTGGAAAACATGCTTGGTGAATCTAAGACCAGAAAGATTGTTGCACTTGGAGAAATCGGACTTGATTACTACTATGTGTCAGATGATGCAGATATGGCGGCGGCTGAGAAGAAGCAGCAGCGTGAATGGTTTGCAGCACAGATGAATGTAGCGTACCGTACACACATGCCGGTAATGATTCATTCAAGAGATGCATGTCAGGATACAATCGACATATTAAAGAGTAATCATGGACAGGAAACAGGTGGAATAATTCACTGTTATTCATACAGCATGGAAGCCGCAAGAGATTTTCTTAACATGGGCTTTTCTATAGGAATCGGCGGTGTTCTTACATTTAAGAATGCCAGGAAGCTTGTGGAAGCAGCAGCGTATATACCGATGGATAGAATTGTTCTGGAGACAGACAGTCCATATATGGCACCTGAGCCTAACCGAGGTAAAAGAAACGACAGCCGCAATATAAAATATGTTGCAGAAAAGCTGGCGCAGATTAAAGGGCTTGATACGCAGGAGGTTATTGATGTTACTAACCAGAATGCGAGAAGGCTGCTTTTTGGGGAGTAAGGTTTCGAGGACTTTGCCGGCAGGACAGCCCTTTTCTTGTGTAAACTGGGTGAAAACCTATAAATTATAATAAAACGGCTATTTAGTAGGTCTTTTAACGTGGTTTTTATCGTTAAAGTCATGAAAACACCTACTAAATAGCCGTTTTTTGTTGTTGTATAGGTCTTTAGTCTAGAAGTAACCTGATTTACGTGAATTTTGCTGCAAAAACACCTACTAAAGCAGTGAAAATGCGACTACTTATAGGTATCACGTTATTTAGCACAGCAGATTGCTTAATTGTGCAAACTGCTCAAGTGTAAGGGCTTCGCCGCGGATAGTAAGTGGAAGTCCCATAGTTTCCAGTGCGTTGGTAAGAGCTTCTTTAGTGATGCCGATGCCGGAATTGCCGACACTGTTAAGCATAGTCTTTCGGCGCTGGTTAAATGATGCTCTTATTATCCTGAACATAAGATGTTCATTCTTAACATCAACAGGTGGTGTCTTGAAGCGTTCAAGACGGATAACCGCTGAATCAACATTAGGACGAGGCATAAAGCAGCTTGCAGGTACGTTAAGCACAACCTTAGGCTTGGCGTAGAACTGTACAGCAAGTGAAAGTGCGCCATAATCTTTAGTTCCAGGACCACATTGCATGCGGTCAGCTACCTCTTTCTGAACCATGATAGTTATACTGTCTAATGGTACATGGCTCTCAAAAAGTCCCATAATAATAGGTGTTGTTATATAGTATGGAAGGTTGGCAACAACCTTGATTGGCCTGCCGTCATTCTTCTCATCTGCAAGCTTCTTGATATCAAGCTTTAAGATATCTTCATTGATTACTGTTACATTGTCATAATAAGAAAGTGTGTCCTCTGTAAGGATAGGAATAAGCTTCTTATCAATCTCAACGGCAACAACTTCTCTGGCATTCTCACACAGAATCTGTGTCATTGTTCCGATTCCAGGGCCGACTTCAACAACGAAATCGTCTTTCGTAACGCCTGCTTCACGGACGATTTTTTCAACAACATTTTCATCTATAAGAAAGTTCTGACCGAACTTTTTCTTGAAATCAAAACCATATCTGTTAAGCACGGCAATCGTGTTAGTTGGGTTGCCGAGGTGCATAACATTATTATATTTATTATCGCTCATATTGCCTCCAATCTATAAGAATAATGTTATGAAACTTAATAAAAAATGTCAAGCTGCAATAAAAATGTAGTGAAAAAGTAACTTCTGTATGATACTATAGTACTACTTACAATCGAGAACATATTATCAGGAGATATCATGAGCATTAATAAAAAAGAATTTAATCTGGAACAGGTTGTTAAACTATGCGTGGTTGTTAACATATCGTTGTTTTTATTTGTTGCATTTATGCTGACATTATTTGTATATTTTAATATAACACCAATGATTTATTACAGTGTAATAGCACTGATTGGTTATGTGTTATATTTTATGCTGTTAAAAAGGCAGAAAGTGTGTGCATATATGTGGTGTGTGTATGCAACAATTATAATTTATATGGCTATTGCAACAATATGTCTTGGGTATAAATGTGGATTTCATCTGTATAGCATGTCATTAATACCTATAATATTTTATTCACAATACATATCAACCAAGACCGATACAAAAGACCCGAATCCACTGGCTGTGTCGATAGCAATAGTTGCTGTAAGTATAATATCATCAGCAATAGCTATAATTAACGGACCATTGTATGAAATTAATAAAACAATTATATCTGTTATGCTTGCATGTAATGCAATAAGTGTATCAGCATTTTTAATATATTATACTAAGGTGATAGTCGATCTTGTTATTGAGTCTGAGAAGAAGCTTAATTCAATTGCCAACATTGATCTTCTGACAGACCTTTACAGCAGAAGATATATGATTAATTATCTTGAAGAATATGATGCGGACGATGAAGGCTGGCTTGCAATGGCAGATGTAGATGATTTCAAGAAAATAAATGATACATATGGACATAACTGTGGTGATTATGTGTTAAATTTCATTGCACAGAAGATGAAAAATATATGCAGTAACTGTGTGATTTCAAGGTGGGGCGGAGAAGAATTTCTTATACATAATGGAACACACGACAGCACACATGAAGTATTAGAAAAATTGAGGAGAGAAATAGAAAACTCTGAATGTATTTATAAACAGCAGAAGATAAATATATCACTAACAATAGGAGTGGCACAGAGAAATGCCGATGGTGATATAGAAGAATGGATAAAGCACGCAGATGACAGGCTTTATTACGGAAAAAATAACGGAAAGAATATGGTGGTAGATTAAGATAAAACCTCCCTGATGGAATATTTTCTTAATGCATAGCATAAGGTGCATAAGAGAGTTAATCATCAGGGAGGTTTATTGTGGATTATCAGCGTCTTGTTTCATACATATATTCATATCCGGAAGGAGTAAAGGGGAGAAATGTAGGATTTGCAAAGGCACTAGTTCATCAGGGGCAGTTCAAGTTAAACATCAGTTTAAGAGGTGTTAAAACAGACAGCCCGGAAATGTTTGGAATATATATGATGGTTACTGACGGTGGTTACAGGCTTATAAAGCTTGGGGAATGTCTTGTAAAAGTGGGACAGATGGAATACAGTGGCGTATTCAATCCTGATAATATCAATGAAACCGGTTATGGATTTAAGGATATATGCGGGCTTGCGGTTGCAAGGGAGGATGCAAGATATGACTGTATGATGTCTATGTGGAAGGATGAGGACGTAACACCTGACATGCTTGTGTTCTCAGGAATGGATGCAAAGAAGCAGGTTGAAGCCGGAATTGTTATAAAAGAGCGCATGCGGCAGAGTGATGAGGAAGAGAAACGACAGGAGACAGCAGAGTCTTCGGTGGTCAGACAAGAGATGGCTGGATACAATGCAGCAATGAAGGAACGGGGACAGTCAGAATCAGGCGGACAACAGCCGGTTCAGTCAGAATCTGCAATGTTGGCGGGAAAATCAGAAATGGTCCAGACGAAACAGATTGTGGTGGAAGAACAGCAGATAGTTCAGACAAAACAGGCAGAGGTGGCTGCCGAAAGTGTAACCATGCCGGAGAATATAAAGGCTGCCGGAGCAGCAGCTAAAATACCTGCGGAAACACAACATTTGCAGCAAAAAGCACATAGAGCCAATGCAACGCAGACGGATCCTTTTCAAAAGCTTTTTGTGCGGGCTGATTATATAGATGCATTTGACGATGATTACTTCTATGATTGTATAGAAGTGTCGCCAGAGAAGTTAAAGTGTCTTAACCAGAATGAAATTGACATCGCGGGAAACAGCTTCCTGCTACATGGTTATTATAATTTCAGGCACATTCTTTTTGGGAGAGTGCGCGATAACCTTGATAATACTAAATATTTCATTGGCGTTCCGGGAATGTACTGCAACCGTGAACGCTACATGGCTTCAATGTTTGGCTTTAATAATTTTAAAAAGAGTCACAGGAGTGACTATGCCAATCCATATTTTGGATACTGGTATCAGGAAATATAGACGAATCTTAAATGATCCTGCCATGAGCCGTTAAGCTTTACATAGGAGTAGGCGGTTCCCTCAGATATAAAGCCAAGAGATTTGACAAGATTAATAGAGGAGATGTTTTGAGGGTGAATGTAAGCTTCAATCCTGTGCATCTCCTTTTCGTGTGTAAGAATCTCAAGCATATGTTTAACCATAAGGCTTCCAAGTCCTAACTGGCGGTAATTCTTATCAATCTTATATCCTATGCGGCAAGAACGGTTAATGCTTGTAACACCAAAAAAAGATACAGAGCCGAGAATTTCACCTGGTAAGTCGTCAGAGAAAAGAAAAAATCTGCCGAATTCACCCTTTAGCAAAGCAGCATATTCAGCTTTAAGTGTGGCTGCAATATATTCTGTTGTATAGAAATTATCAGGCTTGGCAGCTTCGTATCTGTCGAATTCCTCACGGTTACGGCTGTAAAATTCAAGTACTTTTCCTGCAAATGTTTCATCAAGTACTTTAAGCGTCATGCCTTCAAAAGTGTATTCAAATTTCATAATTATTCTCCATCAGTAGTGACAGCAGTATTCTTTTTCTTGCTTTTACGCAGCTCCTTAAAAAATGTTGTGAGCATTTCTGAACATTCTTCTTCACATACACCTTTAGTAATCTCACACTGGTGATTGAATGTCGGAATCTGAAGGATATTAAGTATTGAACCGGCACATCCTGCTTTGGGATTCATGGAACCGATAACAACTCTTGGAATTCTTGCCTGAACAATAGCACCTGCACACATCTGACAAGGTTCAAGCGTAACATATAAAGTGCAGTTCTCAAGCCGCCAGTCGTTCATGTAGCGGCTGGCTTTCTTAATTGCAGTAATCTCGGCATGGCCGAGAGAGGTTTTATCAGTGTTACGGCGGTTGTAGCCTCTTCCTATAACCTTTCCTTCATACACAATCACACAGCCGATAGGCACTTCATTGAGTTTATAAGCCTTCTTAGCCTGTGTGATTGCCTGTTTCATATATCTGTAATCATCTTTTTCAAAAACCACCTGAGTATTCTCCACTAGATTATCCTCCACAAAATATTATAAAAATTTTAACTTTTTTGTGAAAATGCGTCAACTTATCTGGAACATTTTTCGTATTAATAATAAAAGGAGGGAACGTGCGCAGAATTATGATTGCACTGGCACAGATTAGTAGTATAATGATTATATCAGTAGGCAGTATCGGAGCTATCAAAAGTCTTATACTTCATGCATCGGTAGGATAATTCATGACTATGCGTTATGTGACAGAGTTAGTGGCTGAGCTTATTATTATGCTGGTTATGATGTAGTTCGGAAAATCATTAGGAAAGAGAAGGTACAGGGTATGAAATTAGAGGTAAGGAATTTAAAGAAAACTTATGGTACAGTTCAGGCACTGAAGGGGATTAATTATACATTTACACCAGGAGTATATGGTATTCTTGGTGCTAATGGAGCCGGCAAGAGTACTATGATTAATCTTATCACAGATAATGTATCGAGAGATAAGATGAATGGTGGAAGTATTCTTTTTGGCGAGGACAGTGCAGAGGAAGATATATTAAAGCTTGGCAAACAGTTCAGGGGTCTGGTTGGCTACATGCCGCAGCAGCAGGGATTTTATGAAGATTTTTCGCCTAAAGCATTTCTTAAATATATGGCAGAGATTAAGGGAGTTAAGAGGATTAAGACGACTGATGACAATGGCAATGAGGTTGTTAAGACTGTCAACCAGCAGATAGACGAGTTGCTAGAGGTAGTTAATCTTACTAAGGTTGCATATAAGAAAATTGGAGGATTTTCAGGAGGAATGAAGCAGAGAGTGCTACTTGCACAGGCACTTATTGGTAATCCTAAGATTCTTATACTTGATGAGCCGACAGCAGGACTTGACCCTAAAGAGAGAATCTCAATAAGAAACTATATTGCAGAGCTGTCTAAGGACAAGATAATTCTTTTTGCAACTCATGTTGTAAGTGATATTGAATGTATTGCTGATAAAGTACTTCTTCTAAAGAGCGGAGAAATAATTGCGACAGGAACACCTGTTGAGCTTATTGAAAGCATGGCTGGAAAAGTTGGTGAGATAACATGCACGCTTGATGAGGTCGGCGAGCTGCAGAAGGAATACAAGATTGGCAATATCAGACAGAGAAAGAACGGTCTTGCGTTAAGAGTTGTAGGTGATGAGCTGCCAGAAGAAGCAGTAAAAGTTGGAGATAATATTGACCTTGAGGATGTATATCTGTATTATTTTGAGTAGAATATTGGAATATCAGATTGTCAGGGAGAAATATCATGGAACTTATTAAAGGAAGACCTGCCGATGAAACAGGAAGACTAGAAAAAGAAATCAGAGTATATGATTTGTTGGATAAGCTTGGAATGGAATATTACAGAACAGACCATGAGCCTGCTACAACAATGGAAGTGTGTAATGACATAGATAAGATTCTGGACACACTTATATGTAAGAATCTTTTCTTATGTAACAGACAGAAGACGAATTTTTATATGCTTATGATGCCGGGTGACAAGCCATTTAAGACAAAGGATCTGAGTAAGCAGATTAATTCAGCGAGACTTTCATTTGCAGATGAATCATATATGGAGGAATTCCTTGATATAACACCGGGTTCAGTATCCATAATGGGACTTATGAATGATACGGATAACCATGTGCAGTTACTGATGGATAAGGAAGTGCTTGAGGGTGAATCTCTCGGATGTCATCCTTGCATTAATACATCAAGTCTTAAATTAAAGACTAAGGAAGTGATGGAGAAATTCCTTCCGGCTGTTCATCATGAGGCGGTGATAGTTGAGCTTCCTAGGTATGAAGAACAGGAATAATATGTTTGGAGTAATACGTTTAAGGTAATGGTTTAAGGCAGCTTCTGCGTGGATTGCGGAGGCTGTCTTTTTTGTGTGTGGAGATTGTTAATTTCGTGGGGGTTGATGGTTACAGCGTGTTGAAGAGGGAAAGACCTACGCAAGCTTCACAATATGCAGAATGGGTGGGTTGAAATTATGAGAAAAAGACGTGTTGGGAAGAGAAAAACCCACTAATCAAGCTAATACAGTGGAGGTAGTAGGTCTTTGGAGAGGTAAGAGTATCATTAAATAGAAGAAAGTTTGGAAAAAGACCTACGAAAAGGCAAGAATATAATGATTGAGTAGGTTAGCAAGAGGGGATGACAGTCTCACAGTGCTTGAAAAGACCTACGCAATAGCGAAGTTGATAGAGGATAGTAGGTTATGGCAAGTTTCTGGTGATATTCGGGAGTGGTAAGAAGTTGGTTTTGCCGCCTGTTCTGACAAGGATTGCTAAAGCCAGTCCTTAGGAAATGATTCTTAGGGACTGGCTTATTTAGCTGTCTTATTTTGTCAACGCTTCACACCTTGACAACAAGCATATATAACAAGTATAATTGAAATACCGTGCAGCCGGGGTAGTAGCGGCACCTTGAACCTGCAATCCGCTATAGCAGGGGTGATGTTCGGCAGAGGGCTGATATTTATGGAGCAGCCCGGTGTAAGTGGTGTTGACATTTGGGTCTTTCACGACGGAAATCCACGAACCATGTCAGGTCAGGAATGAAGCAGCATTAAGTGAAACCTTCTGTGTGCCGGAAGGCAGCCTGGATCGAGCTAACTGTATCGGTAACGTCTGTGGATGATCATTCGAAGCCGGGCGCACGGTTTTGTGCGTTTTTAAACAACATGACAGAAAGGAAGTCCTAAGTTATGTCATATCAGGCATTATACAGAAAGTGGAGACCAGACAACTTTGAAGATGTCAAAGGTCAGGAACATATTGTTACAACTTTAAAGAATCAGATTAATGCCGACAGAATAGGACATGCTTACCTGTTTTGTGGAACCAGGGGTACAGGTAAGACAAGTGTGGCAAAGATATTTGCAAAGGCATGTAACTGTGAACATCCGGTTGACGGAAGTCCGTGTAATGAGTGTGCAAGCTGCCGTGCAATAGCTGATGGATCTTCTCTGAATGTTATAGAGATAGATGCGGCATCAAACAATGGTGTCGATAATATAAGGGAAATCAGGGACGAAGTGCAGTATTCCCCAACAGAAGGAAAGTATAAAGTATATATAATCGATGAGGTTCATATGCTTTCTATAGGAGCGTTTAATGCACTTCTTAAAACACTTGAGGAACCACCGGCTTATGTTATATTTATACTTGCTACGACAGAGGTGGCAAAGATACCTATAACTATTATGTCAAGATGCCAACGATATGATTTCCATAGAATATCTATAGAAACAATAGCTGACAGGCTGTCAGAGCTGATGAAGGCAGAGAATATAGTGGTTGAAGATAAGGCTGTCAGGTATGTGGCTAAAGCAGCGGATGGTTCTATGCGAGATGCACTAAGCCTTCTTGACCAGTGCATAGCCTTTCATCTTGGGGAAGAACTTAAGTATGATGATGTGCTTGATGTACTTGGCGCAGTCGATACAGCTATATTCAGTAATATGTATAAGACGATAAGGGAAAATGATGTGGCACGCTGTATGAGCCTTATGGAAGACATTATCATGCAGGGACGTGATTTATCACAGTTTGTCACAGATTTTATATGGTATCTGAGGAATCTTTTACTTATAAAGACTACTAAAGATACTGATAAGATAGAGGATGTAATCGAGGTATCTAAGGATAACATAGCTGATATGATAGAAGCTGCTAAAGAAGCTGTTTCACTAGCCGGACTTGAAGATGCCCATTTTTGCGTAAGCGTAGGAATCAAAGGTGACAAGCATATTACAAAAGCTAAAATAAAGGAAAGTGTCTGTATAAAATGCGGTAACTGCCTGCGTCACTGCCCCAATGATGCGATATTTCCATCTATTATGGTTAATGATAAACGCTGCATTGGATGCGGCACCTGCGCAAAAAAATGTCCTACAGGTGCAATGACAATGTACGAGAAGGATATTAATGTAAAAGAAATTCTTCCCTATATGGTAGAAAACGGTGTTGAAATGCTGGAGCTTCATATTATGGGGCATGACAAAAAGGACTTAGATTATAAGTGGGGAATAATAAACGATTGCAACCCGCAGTATGCTTCAATCTGCATTGATAGAGAATTTTTCGGCAATAAGGAAGTTATTGACCGCGTAAGAAATATGATTGCTCATAGAAAACCTTATACAACAATTGTGCAAGCGGACGGAATACCTATGAGCGGTTCGGATGACAGCTACAAAACTACACTTCAGGCAGTTGCAATGGCTGAAATTATCCAGAATGCAAATCTCCCCGTACATATTGTTTTATCAGGCGGAACAAATTCTAAAACAGCAGAGCTCGCAAAACTTTGCGGAATAAATTACTGGGGAATTGCAATCGGCTCATGGGCAAGAAGAGTCGTAAAACCATACATAAACTCACCTGATTTCTGGGATTGTTTAGAATGCCAGCACCAGAGTATTGAAAAAGCAAAAGAACTTGTTAAAGCTTCTGTTTAGACAGTCTTTCGAGAGCTTTTTCAAAATCCGCTTTTGAAATTAAAATCTTTTTTAAGTCTTCGAACCCAAAGGTTCTTGCATCCATTTTTTCATGAAGTCCCAAGCGTTCTATTGCAT
>ERZ779737.1410-NODE-1410-length-18819-cov-3.359358_pt1 | contig 18819 bp, 13 predicted proteins | sample MGYA00511889_ERZ779737 | MGnify/ENA primary metagenome ERZ779737 (study PRJEB29588, sample SAMEA2163575) | human gut metagenome | biome: human gut; feature: human-associated habitat; material: faeces | place: Denmark | collected 2008/2010 ...
ATCCAGATATAAGAACAAACTTACAACTGAATCCTGTTTCCATTTACACAAAATTTTGGACAGTGTCACCAAAATAAATAATTATAGACGATTAGGTCTGTTGGTGATTTACACTGTTTAAATTAAGGTATCTAGTTCTGGAATATAATACATCATAAATGACTATCCTAAAATTTCAATATACCAAAGACGATTACCTTGTCCATCAGTACGCTGCACTTTTGGGGAACAAAGATACTTTCCTAAATCTGTCGCTTTGGCTGTTTTCCCAGAAAATCCAGCATGGTCATATATTTGTTGCAGCATGTTTTTTACGTCTTTGAGAGAGTAAATTTTTCCAACTTCAAAAGCATTTATGCAAGCAGTCTTTATTAAATCTTGCACACAATACTCATTGTAGATATTTATTACCTTATCCTCTTTAAAATTCACTCTCTTTAAAGTTGAATAACCCAAGATGGCATACCACTGATGAAAACGTAAATCTATAAATGGGTTCTGGAAAATCCACTCATCATATTGAGGGTATTTATTTCTAAAATCAGCATATCCAGCAAGTTTGTCTTTATCTGATGCGTTATTATACCATGACTCAAAATCCCTTACTTCTACAGGCTTACTTCCAATTCCTAATGCAGACTGAATACCTGATATCAATTGATGTGAATTACTATAATAATAACGTCTTTGATACCACAGATTCCACTTGGCAGCCATAACCAGATAATTGAAACCAAGTGTGGACTGACCATTTTCCTGTATGACATCAACATAATCACTTACGAATTTCTCTTCAGGCGATATTTTGAGATGAAGATCAACTAACCATTTTTTTGATTTTTCTGGACTTGCATAATACATGTCAAGACGTTCTTTTGTAGTCTGTTCCATCTCACTCTGTTTTTGCCTGAACTCAACTTCTGTTACAGGATTTGGAACAGTTTTATAGTATAACGTAGCATCATGACAAAATGGATTACAGTCAAGCCTTTGCCTTCCAAGAATCTGTGAAAGATCAATTGCAACATCAAGACTTAACCACTCTTTTCCTCCATCAATAAAAATATAAGTACTGGCATTTGTAGAATAAAAATCTACACCCTCGAAAGAAGCTTTTGTACAAAACGTAAAGGTCTTGTTTATCGGTTTATTGCGATCGGTACATAAACCGCCTATTGTAAAACCCTTTGGCAGTTCTGAACTTTTACTTTCTGAACATAAAATTGTAACTTCTTCCGGGAGCAAATTATTCCTTTCGATAATCCTTATAATAGACTTTAATTCATTAAGGAAAATACAAACCTCACGAGAATACACCACATTTCCCTGTATAATTTTACGTTCAAAATACCCATTATTCCTATATTTCTGTATCAACTCAGTACATAACTTCACAGCATTCTCACCATTTCTCATTTTCCGTTTTTTCAATGTCGGCTCCTCAATGACAGCCAGATCCCATTGTAACTTATAATAAGGAAGATTAGCTAATTGCGGGATATAATCCAAGTATATTTCAGGAATAGGTGTGGCAGACAAGTAACATATACGTCTGGCTCTGTTATCTATATTAACAAGAAAATTCATATCAACAGTTCCTTTAAATGTCGCATCCCCCATAAGACACTGAAACTCATCTACCACAAAAAGGAACTTGTCTATAATACCACAGGATTCCAAAACAGAAAACACCTTACCTACCGAGTCCAATGTAACCAATATTTTAGCAGGAGGAGGTTGTTGTCCGAAAGGTGTCAATCCATTATGCAAATGTAAATACGAATTCAAATCTTCCATTTTCTGTTTAATAGCACTTTGTCTGTCATCACATTGAGGAATATGAAACAGAAAACTATCAGGATACTGTTTGTGTTTATTTTTCAATACCTGAATACGGGGGGAAATGATTATTACCATCAGAACAGAATTAAGAAATAACGATGTTCCTCCACAACCAGTAAGTGTCTTATTAAGAATAAACTTACCGTCTATAGGTAAAAGGCCATTTATAAGTTTATCATAATCACTCATATATCTACAACCTGGTGGCATAGGTATATCTATTATTTTCATCATATAATACTATTTTTATTTTATAGTTATTGGCTGCATCCCGTTTCCTCTTTGGTGAGTAAACGGAACGCATCACTTTTTTTTCTTAAAAACACTATTACTTATAAGTAAATTTCATAAATTCATTAAAAAAAAGTGCATTATCTATATTTTTTCTTTCGTTTGTTATAGGCTAACGCCGCTTGAGTGGTATAATAAACTTATCATATCTGCCTTCGGTTTACTCATATTATTATATACTTCAGTACATCTTGAATTGTAATGTTCCGAAGTTATCAGCTTCTGCTTTATAAGCATTTATTACATGATTCATAATTTCATCTTCATTCATTGTCTGGCTTTTCCATCCATCAACGAAATATTCAATAACTAGATCTTTATCAATTCCCCATTTGCACATAAGACAAGCCAGTTTAAATATACTATTAGCTCTGTTGCCTTCCTGCCAATATTCAGGATGGTTTTTCCTCCATGAAGAATCCATTATGCGAATAATACTTTTATCTGAAACACTCTTTACGTTATTACAAGAGTATTGTTTTGAATTATTCTGAGTTTTTATGGTAGGAATATAATGAAAAGCAACTGGATTGTGATTTACCCAAATATCAGGATCATAGCTCAGATAGTTTCTTCTGGCTATATCCTTACAGCTCTCATCTTTACTTGCTACATCGAATTTCTTCAATAGTTGTTCATACAAGTCCCTATGCAAGTCCGGATTCTCATTATCATGCAGTACTAGAGCTTTCAGTCCTTCTCCACTGGGAGTAACATACACACAGACTACACATGGAGTAATTATCAAGCGATTTCGTAGATGTATCATTTCATCTCTTGTAGCTATATGGTCAAAATCCATAGCTGTAATACACGAATAATCATCCAGTCCCTTACTATTAACCTTTAAAAATAGGGCATTCCAAGCAACAGCAGGCAATAATCTAGATTTCCAATATTGCCTATCTTCTTCTGGTACAGTTCTGATGTGTTCAATTGCTTGTCTTAGTGTATATTTCCCATATTCACTATCATACAATACCAAATCCCCATTACGAATAACTTCTACAACTTCATTAAAGTCAATATATTGCAAACCATACTTTGTGTAATTAATTCTTTGCAATAAAGTAAACATTTTGTCTTCTTTCATAATTTCATTGTTTATTCTGAAACTCTTCTTTTTTTCAGATATAAAGTTTTCAGGCCTTTCAAATTTCCCATTTTTATTAAATGACAAAAAAGAAGCCGTCATACACACGTACAACGACTTCTTAATCCTCAACACTCAGCAACCATTGGTGTTCTCTAATTCTTAGTGGATACTAATGATTATATACAGGTAAACTCCAATGATACCGAACGTTCTGAAATATGGTACTTGACTTATGATATATACTTCCCGTGCGGATTGGTTATGTTATATCAATCAATTACAGATAATACAAATTAGTTTTTGCTCAATCTTTGGATTACTTGATATTATTTCTTTGTTGTCCAACGTAGATTATAAACTGCATTGTTGGTTATATCTCCATCAATATGTTCAACTTCCGTATAAACTGTTGGATCAGGATTGTACAAGAAAGTTTGTGCCACTAATATATCCACATAGAATTTCTGACCATCAAGAATAATGTAAAGTCTTCCATTGGCTTCTACAGAATACAAAAAATCGTCATTATCTTCTTCTTTCATACTATAAAGGTTTTTTATTATTAAAAAATGTCATTATTACAATACTAAGGATTTCAGGGGAATCAAATGACATTTTCTATAATAAAAAAATCAGCAACAAAGAGTGATTTCGTGGAAAGTTATTAATATATGACTTCCCCTTCTTTCCTGTCATATAACACTTCTTTCTATTAAATTTTTCTAGTTTAGAATGATATTATTTCTCAACATATCCTCTATCATAAAATTCATTTTTATCATTGCTAGTAATTTTTAATCATTTCTTTTCCTGCATATCCGTTATAAATTTATGGTTACAAAAAAGGAGACAGTCTCAAATTCGACCACCTCCTTACATTATTATCACTTTGTCTGTACTCTCAATATGATTGATCCTGGATTTATCTCCAACCAAGCATCCTTTATTTTACTGGCACCTAATCCTTTAGCACTTTCTTTATAAACCTTCAGAAAGTCTGACTGTTCCAGATTATAAATTATATGTCCTAAATAAGGCATAGGAGGAAGAGGTGATGGCATTATGAACCCATTATATCTATCTCCTGTAATGATTAAAGCATCCTCACCAATAATACTTTCTCTCGGGTCAGCCCCTAAAGTGGAATAGTCTAAAGGTCTATTGAAAAACATGGCTACAACATTTCCTAATGTACATAGCTTAAATTCAACTTTATCTTTACCAACCATATTGTCCAAATCTTCCTGCACCGCTTTTTCAATTTCACTAGTGTTTGTTTCAGTTATGGTATATACTTTACCCATAACGAATACCTTCTTTTCTTTTTTCATTACTGTCTCCTCCTTAGTTTAATACGTGATTTTCATTATGATACAATCTGGATAACATCTTATACCGATTTCTTCAACAAACCCTTCCTCTTTGCATGTAAATAGTAACAGTGTCTTATAGAACTGAATGAAGGTAGTTACATCGGTATAGAAATTTTTACCGTTAAAACATAGTGGACTAATTAATGGATAACCACCCATCTTTTTAGGGGTAAAGGCTCCAAGACCAATACCAGATATAATATTTGCGTCAGTATCATATATCACTGGTTTGTCCGGATTGATATAAAAGTCACGAATAAATTTCATAATTACATGATTTTCGCTTAACTCCTCAATTGCGAAAGATACCATTCCACCAGTTGTTTCCTCCAAAGAATCATTTACGGCTGATTCAATCTCCTCTATCGTCATTGTAGTATCGAGGACTTCTCTATTTGCAATAAAATAGTTTTTCATCGTTTAGATTTTTGTGATTTAATAGTTAATTTGATTCCTAATTCTTTAGAAAGATAAGATACTAACCCGGTATAAGCGTCCGTTCTTTTTCTTTCTCTTGGGCATATCTCCAGAAGTTCCTTCAATGTAACTTCAATACAGAGACCAGTTTTAAAATTCTCTCCATACCTCTTTCGTAAGGCTTCTACATCTTTCTCGTATTTTTCAGGGATGGGCTTGGCAATTGAACTACTTTTTTCGATGACACCAGGAGTAGTTTCTCTAACCTGACGATTAGCCACAGAAAATCTTTCCGGTTCTAATAGATTTAATATGAAATCAATAATCATAATCTTATTGTTTTACTTCATATATTAGAACCTGACCGGACAAGAATAGCAAAATCGTCATTTAAAGACAAAAAATAACACCTCAAGAGAGAACTTCCTCTTCTGCGGAAATCATAAAGCCGCGGAAAACGCAACTGTCATCCGTTCATTGCTTGCCACCTGCAAGGCACATGATGTAAACCCAAGGGATTATTTGAATGATGTCATCACCCGAATGCCCTATCACAAAAAGGCTACTCATAAGGAACTGCTGGAACTGCTTCCACATAAATGGAAGATGCAACATCCGGAAAGTGCATTAACAAAACAAGAAGAGAAAGCTAGTGGACAGTGCTGACTGCGACATATAGATTCAACAAAAGAATAGCGACTGCAACTATTAGGTCTATAGTGACAGTCGCTATTGTTGTATATAGTTGTATATAAAGGTTCAATACCTGTAGTTTAACGAATGCTTACATTATCTCTACATATACCCCAAACAAAACATCTGCTTTTTAAAATAAAATCTCTTGTCTCCCTTCCATGATCTTCTGAGAGTACACTGTGAAGAAAGTTTAATAAACGACTCATTTTCATACATTAAAATAGCACAGCTTACTTCACTGGATAAATTAAAAACCTTCTTTCTGATTAGAAAAAGAATATGGACTATCTTCACGTAAAACTCCTCTTTTTTTATTAGGTTTATAATCCATTTCAAACGTTAAACTACCTCCTTTAAGCAAGTCAGAATGTTTTAAATAATTCTTGGTATAATCAGAGCCATTTACTAAAAGATTTTTGATATACACGTTATTCACTTCATTCCGCGAAGCATCTATTGTCAAAACATGACCATTCTCAAAGTAAAGTTTCGCTTGCTTAAACAATGGGCTTCCAATTACATATTCATCTGTACCTGGACAAACAGGGTAAAATCCTAACGCAGAAAACACATACCATGCCGAAGTCTGTCCATTATCCTCATCACCACAATATCCATCAGGAGTCGGAGAATATAAATAGTCCATCACTTTTCGTAACCAATATTGTGCCTTCCATGGCTGCCCAGCATAATTGTATAAATAAATCATATGTTGTATGGGTTGATTTCCATGTGCATAATTGCCCATATTCATCACAGTCATTTCACGAATCTCATGTATTACCTGCCCATAATAACTATCATCAAATAAAGGCGGTACTGCAAAAACCGAGTCAAGCATATTCACAAAATTATCTCTCCCCCCCATAAGATTAATCAACCCCTGAGGATCATGGAATACCGACCAGGTATAGTGCCAGCTATTACCTTCAGTAAATGCATCTCCCCACTTTAATGGAGAAAAAGGCCCCATAAACTTACCATCTTTGTTTCGTCCTCTCATCAAGGATGTTTTTCTATCAAATAAATTCCTATAATTCATGGCACGTTGTGCATATAGTTCTATCTCTTTAGCAGGACGCTTCAATGCTCTTGCCATTTGATAAATACACCAGTCATTATATGCATATTCCAATGTGCGTGCTGCATTTTCCTTAATATTTACATCATAAGGTACATATCCTAACTTATTATAATATTCATGCCCAAGTCGCCCTGTCGAAGAAATTTTAGAATGAACAGCCTCTGTTCCATGTATCAATCCCTGATATACCATTTCAACATCCTCTACTTGCACCCCTTTTAAATATGCATCTACTAAAACAGATGCAGAATTATTACCTATCATACAATCGCGATGTCCCGGACTTGCCCACTCCGGGAAAAAGCCACTTTCCTTATAAGCATTAACCAGGCCCTCCTGTATCTCCTTATTTACAGATGGATACATAAGATTCAAAAGAGGGAAAAGACATCTAAATGTATCCCAAAACCCTGTATCAGTATACATATACCCAGGTAAAATTTTACCATTATATGGGCTATAATGAACAATTTGGCCATCTGCATCTATTTCATAAAACTTTCTAGGAAAAAGCAACGAACGATACAGACAAGAATAAAAAGTACGATATTGGTCTACGCTTCCTCCTTCTATTTCAATTCTACCAAGCATTTCATTCCAAGCATTCTTACCTTTTTCTACAAGCATATCAAAGCAATCATCACCCAATTCCTCCAAATTCCTTTGAGCTTGCTCAAAACTTATAAAAGAAGATGCAATCTTAGCATGTACAATTTCCCCTTTTCTTGTAGAGAAGCCTATAATCGCCCCCGCATGATCAACTTGCAATTCCATTCGTTGTTCATCAATCAAGTTATTAGAAACCGCGGCCTTATAAGTAAAAGGTTTATCAAATTCAATCACAAAATAATTCTTAAAATTCTCCGGAACCCCTCCACTATTTTTAGTAGAATACCCAAGAATACGATTCTTCTCGGGTTCAATCTTCACAAAAGAACCTTTATCAAAAGCATCAATAACAACAAAAGACTGGTCACTTTCCGGAAATGTAAAACGAAACATCACTGCCCTTTCCGTTGGAGTAAATTCTGTCAAGACATCATAGTCAGCCAAATATGTTTTATAATAATACGGCTTTGCAACTTCTGCCTTATGAGAAAACCAACTTGCCCTTTTTTCTTCAGCAAATTCAAGTTTTCCTACTAACGGCATAATCGAAAACTGGCCATAATCATTTATCCACGGACTAGGTTGATGTGTCTGTTTAAAACCACTTATTTTATTAGATGTATACACATATTGCCATCCGTCTCCCATTTTTCCCGTTTGAGGAGTCCAGAAGTTCATTCCCCACGGACGGGCTATTGCAGGATAGACATTCCCTGCTGAAAGTTCAAATGTAGAATGTGTACCCATTAATGGGTTGACATAATCAACAACATTTTTGGCTGAAGCCGGCAAAGTAAGTTTTATTATTACCAAAAATAAAAAAGACAATCTAGTAACCATAGCTATCTAATTAAATATTATAATAAACAAATAAGAATGCTCTAACTATTCGAACAAATCAATAAGACTATTCTACAATTTGAAGCTGAGATGTATTCTCATAACGGAAAGCTGGGAATTTACTTTTTGGAGCTTTCGAGCCATATGTGCGAATCAGTTTCAATCCTTCTACATTTTTAAAGAAATAGGCACTTTCCCATGTTTTTTCAGGCTGATGTTCATTCCATAAAACCTCACAATCCGTCAATGAAAGTTTATTTACACCCTCAAACAAAAATCCATTTCGAGAACGTTTATCAATAGCCTGCTCAGGTTCCATAAACAACTGCACATCATATAAACGAACATTCTTCAACTGATTACTGAATCCCTCCATACGAATTCCACTTTGCCCATGAGCAATAATATGATTTAAAGTAATATTTTCAATATTTCCCGATGGTCTATTTCCTCTTTTTTGAATGGTAAACCAAATAGGGTCACCATTTCCCCACCAAAAAGTCTCTTTACGTTGAGTTGAGATTATAATATTTGAGAAAACAATATTCCGTGCACTTCCTCCATCTCGAATAATCATATTTAACCCCCTATTTGCCTCACGGATTACACAATTAGAAATTGTAATATTCTCAAAATCAGCATGAGATTCTGTTCCAAACTTTAAAGCAGCAGAAGAAGACGTAAATATACAATTTGTAATATTTATATAACTACAAGGCCGAGTTTTCCCATTTAAATTCGTAGTTTTTAGGCAAAGAGCATCATCCCCTGTATCAATACAACAATTACTAACCATAACGTTACTACACCCATCAATATCTAAGCCATCTGCATTGACACCATTATGAGGATTAGAGGTTATATAAATCCCATCAATATATACCCGATCACACCACTGCAAATGTACAGACCAAAAAGACGATTCAATAATTTGTACATCACGAAGGTGCACATTTGTGCATTCGGTAAAATTTATAGCGCCTGGACAAGGAGGTACCTTTTTAAATTTATTTTGATAATCAACACCATATAATATAGCGTTAGCTATTTCCCTACCAGTTACAGAATCCGTAACGGCCATTTGTGGCTCTCGTCGAAAGCTCATACGCTCCGCCCTGCAATTAAGATAACCATTTCCTGTAATAGACACGTTCTCCGCTTTATAAGCCCCAATTAGAACTTCTACGGCATTATTATCTGCAGCTCCAATTTTCTTTTCCTTATTGGTATAATCAGCAACTCGACGACTTGCATAAATAGTCGCCCCAGCATCCAGACGTAAATTGACGTTACTCTTTAACATAATGGTACTACAAAGATAATTTCCAGCGGGCACCCATACAGTCCCTCCTCCATGGGCTGCACACAAATCTACAGCTTTCTGAAAGGCCTGTGTCGATAAGATAGTAGTATCAGAAACAGCTCCATATTGTGTAACATCATATATATGCTTCTTTGCCAATTGCCCCAAAGAAGTCATTGGAAAATAAATTAATAATATTACAAAATATAAATACCTCATAATTATAAGTATTAAAAAAATTACTTTTATATTCTTACATGTAGTAAAATAATTTAGTACAAAGAAGAAATTATAATATTAACAAAATGATTAAAACAAGATTAATTAACCAATCAATTTTATTAATCCCCATATATTTTACATGAGTTCAATATCATTTTAAGCTACCCGTTATTGATAAAATTTCTTTTCCACAAAATCAACAAACGACCATAATGAGCAAAAATTTTGTAATAAAAACACCTATGAATAATATATAAAGAATCAAGTAGTTCAACTTCTCCATTTTTCATCATCCTGGCGAAACATTCGTCAACAAAAACATCTCTTTTATAGTTCAAATCACTAGTATCCCGTTAAAACTTAGTTTATATTTTTTCAGAAATTGAAAATCGCAAATCTTTGATATTGAAGTAAGAATAATTTTAATAGAATAACCATTATGATAATCTTCATTTCAAGTCTGTTTGTTTTATATTCGATTTTAATTTACAGAATAAGAAAAATAGTATCAAAATTACTCTAATTCAGAATAAGATAATCTTCATATTGATATATCTATCCCTTTTAAGAAACTCATTCCATTCAATTTATAAGCACTCAGTCAGACCAACAGATAGATTAACTCTTCCTTTCCAAGACTCTGAAACCTGCTTTTAAAACGTCAGAAAATTATAGAACATAAAAAACCATATATAAAAATAGACTATTAAACAAAACCAAGAGGGTAATTCTACATCTTACAGATGAAAATAAGAGACATATAAAATTTCATAACTAAAAATAATTCATTTTGTACAAGATCTTTAATTACATTAAAATATCTAAGTACCATAAATTATTTTGTAAATATATGATTCCTATTACCTGCAAATTACATTACCATAAAATCCGACGCAAAGAATAAATTTACAAGTAAGATTAACAAACAACAAACATCCAACGCAAAACAAATAGTTTATCATCCATTAAAATTACAGAAAACACTTGTTTTTCATTTATAGTTTTACAACATTACCAAAAGATTGTAATATTCAAAAGCAAAAATCTTTGACAAAATAAACGCAACTACTACATATCAATTATAATACAGATTCCGTACTCCTTAATATATAAATACAAGAATCGATTACACCTGACTTAATACTCAATATAAACAAAAAATAAAGTTTTCAGACTTATCCTCCTTATCTTTGAGCTTCTATCGTATATGTAAAATTATCTGCACGATAATACCCTATATTATATTCTACAGGAAATTGATTCACATCATATACAAATCGCTCTCTAATAAGTATAGGATCTGTATTTTTAATATCCAGTTTTTCTGCAATACACTCACCAGCTAAACTCGCACTTATTTTTTCTTTACTTGTTTTTACAATTATATTATAATCATCTTCCAACATCTCATATAAAGGCCGTGTATAATCCTCCTCACCAGTTAAAGAAATTGACGGATTGAAATATGAAATAAAATAAACAAAAGGAAATTCTTTTTTTCCTCGAACTCTTTCTAACACCAGACATTTAATAAATCCTTCTGGAGATATATTAAAAAAATTACATATTTCTTCCGAAGGTTTCTTCCAACTTACATGCAACTCAAAATTTCGGATTTCTATCCCAAGCATTTTCATTTCCTGAGAGAAACTAAACCAATTTTTTACGCCACCAACAATACACTTTTGCTGAACCTTTGTACCAACTCCTGGCTTACGTACCAACAAACCTTCAAAAACAAGTTTATTAATAGCTTGTCTTAAAGTATTTCTTGATATATTCAACATTTTTGACAGATCGACCTCTTTGGGTAAATATTTTCCATTCTTATATTCATCAGAGTCTATCAATCTTCTTATAATTTCCTCAGCTTGTACATGCAAAGGCTTATTACTAGTAGGATCTATTTTCATTTTTGCTCTATTTATTATGTTCTGGTGCAAAATTAACAGATTATTTTTGTTTTTTTCTTTGATATAAGAATATTTTATTACATTTGCACATATTGTAATATGTATGAACATATATAACGAATAAAGAAATGAGAAAGTCTAACTATGACAAGTTTCCTTCAACCCAAGTTAAGGGAAACATTTATCAAGGCTGGAAAGAAATTCGCAAAACTCTTTCAGAAGCATTAACAAAAGAAAAAGTACTAGTTGTTGATTGTTACACAGGGGTACATGAAAATGAATTAATTAATGAACTTTCTGTATTAACGAATGGGAATATTATAAAAGTCTGCTCCCTCTATAAAGATGAGGAATCTATAAGGGAAATGACTAAATATTTCATGACAGACGATGTCCTATTTGGTTATGTAACAAGCTTACACCTCACAGATTATTTTGATTTAGAGAAACTCTCTGAAGCCCGTAAACAAATTAACAAATCAAAAGGACCAATATTAGTATATGGGACGGGGGCAAGTCTTGTTGCTCCTTATGGTACGTTGGTATATGTTGATATGGCACGTTGGGAAATACAACAACGCTTTCGCCGCCATGAGGTCAAAGCTTTAGGCATAGACAATAGAACTGATGCAGTATCTTTACAATATAAAAGAGGTTATTTCAATGATTGGCGTATATGCGACCAGCATAAGGACAGCTTATTTAATAAAGTAGATTACTGGCTTGATACTCATATTGAAGGTATACCTAAAATGATAGACAAAAACACCTTTATGCGAGGTATTGAAAAAACAGTTTCGAAACCATTTAGAGTTGTTCCTTTTTTTGATCCAGCTCCTTGGGGAGGGCAATGGATGAAAGAAGTTTGTGACTTAGACCGAACAAAGCAAAATTTTGGCTGGTGTTTTGATTGTGTACCTGAAGAAAATAGTTTATTGTTAGATATCAACGGGATTAAATTTGAGATGCCAGCCATAAATATAGTTCTTTTAAAAAGTAAAGAATTATTAGGTGAACCTGTTGAAGCCAGATTTGGTAAAGATTTTCCCATCCGTTTTGATTTTCTGGATACAATTGGAGGAGGAAATTTAAGTCTCCAAGTACATCCTACGACACAATTCATAAGGGAAAACTTCGGGATGTATTATACACAAGATGAAAGTTATTATTTACTTGATGCGAAAGATGATGCAGTTGTCTACCTAGGAGTAAAGAAAGATATAGACAAGGAAGCTATGATTGAAGATTTACGCAAGGCACAACGTGGAGAAATTGTATTTGATGCTGAAAAATATGTTAACAAAATTCCTGCTAAAAAGCACGACCATTTTCTTATTCCAGGCGGAACAATACATTGTTCCGGTTCAAATAGCATGGTACTTGAAATCAGTTCTACACCAAATCTATTTACCTTTAAACTTTGGGATTGGCAACGTCTAGGCCTAGATGGGAAGCCACGTCCTATAAATGTAGAACGTGGCAGTCATGTTATAAACTGGTCTAGAGATACAGACTATGTATATAAAAAATTACGAAACCAAATTACTATTGTTGCGAAAGGGGAAGGATGGATTGAAGAACGCACAGGTTTACATGAAAATGAATTTATAGAAACACGTCGCCATCGTTTTTCTGCTCCCGTTTTACATAATACCAATAATAGTGTAAATGTTTTCAACCTATTAGAAGGAGACGAAATAATAATTGAAAGTCCTAATAACTCATTTGAACCATTCATTGTTCATTATGCAGAAACCTTTATCATACCTGCTAATTTAGGAGAATATACGATTCGACCATATGGCAAGTCAGAAGGTAAAGAATGTGTCACTATAAAAGCTTATATTCGCTTCTGAAATTATAATCAAACCAATACTTGAATTTATGTATGAAAATGATAAAAGAATAGTTTTAACCCTAGACGCAGGAGGTACAAATTTTGTATTTTCTGCTATTCAGGGAAATAGACAGATAGTTGCCCCCATTTGTTTTCCCTCAGAATCGTCTAATTTGAAGTTATGTCTTACTACTTTAGTTAAAGGATTTGATATCATAAAAAATAAGTTATCAGAAAATCCTGTGGCGATTAGTTTCGCATTCCCAGGACCTGCAGATTACAAAAATGGAATTATTGGAGGAAACTTACCCAACTTTCCATCTTTTAGAAAGGGAGTAGCTTTAGGTCCATTCCTTGAGAATATTTTTAAGATTCCTGTTTTTATAGAGAACGACGGGAACCTTTTTGCTTATGGTGAAGCTTTATCAGGTGCACTTCCCATGATAAATTCCGAATTAGCAAAAAACAAAAACAATAGAGTTTATAAAAACTTATTAGGCATAACATTAGGTACCGGATTTGGCGCCGGAGTCGTTATAAATAACATTTTATTAAATGGAGATAATGGTTGCGGAGGTGATATATGGCTAATGAGAAATAAAAAATATCCATCTAAAATTTCAGAAGAAAGTGTAAGTATTAGAGCTATAAAAAGAGTTTATCAAGAGCTTTCGGGAATAAAGAATAATACTCTCACACCCAAAGACATTTATGATATTGCTGAAGGTATAAAAGAGGGTGACAAATATGCCGCAATAGAAAGCTTCAATGAATTAGGAATGGTAGCAGGCAATGCAATCGCCTCTGCATTAAACATTGTTGACGGAATAGTTGTAATAGGAGGAGGAATCTCAGGAGCTTCTAAGTACATATTACCTAGCCTTATAAAAGAATTACGATCTGAACTTTTTACATTTTCAGGAGAAAGTTTTCCATGTGTTCAAATGGACGTTTACAATTGGGAAGACGATAATGATAGGAAGCAGTTCTTAGCTCCTCAAAATAAAGAAATATATATTTATGGAACAAATAAAAGAACTCCCTATAATATTTCAAAACGTATTGCTGTAATGTGTAGTGTCAATGGAACTAGTGTTTCCATAATGCGCGGAGCCTACGCTTACGCATTATCCCAAATAGACTCATAACCTATGTCAAGCCATCATTTACAAAATAAATTTAATTTTTAATCTTATAACAATGAAAACTCAAAGATTCATATGTACCATCATCGGTGCATTACTGGGAATATTATCAGTTCAATATTCCTATGCAAGACCTGAAAGTATTTCTAATAAAGCAAAAGTCAAAGCTTCAGGCTATTTAGATTCCAATACTACTCCCTCCAATATTTCCGATGGAATTATTGGTATAAAAGAAAAAGGAAACTGGAAAAGCAAAAAAGATGCATGGATTAAGCTATCGTGGAATAGTAAGCAATATGTAAACAAAGTTGTAATATTCAATTCTCCAGCAGAAGAATATAGAATTATTTCTGGAGAGTTAATATTTGATGACAAAAGTACCCTTAAGATTAAACTACCAGAAGATGGAAGTGCTTTTGCCATTGAATTTCCTGAAAAAAAAACTACCAATATTCAATTTAACATAAAAGAAAGTAAAGGTGAAATAATTGAATTATCAGAAATTGAAGTTTATCCATCCCCTAGTCAATACAAAGAAGCTATTGAATGGGTTGATCCTTATATTGAGACTAATAGAGGAAGATTCTTTTATTTTATTACAGGCCAGCGACCATATGGTATGATTGGGGCAGCTCCAATGACTAAGAACTGGAATAATGGAGGAGGAGGATATGCTTATTTTTCAAATGAAGTACTAGGGTTCCCTCAAATTCATGCATGGACTATCTCTGGATTAAATTTAATGCCTACCTTAGCAAAAGTAAATCCTATTTTAGGAGAAAACAAATGGAAATCTTCATTTAAACATGATGATGAGATTGTCCAACCAGGATACCACAGAATGTTCTTATCAGATAGCAAGGTCTGGGTGGAACAAACAGCAACAGATCGAGTCAGTTTTTATCGATTCAAATGGACAGAGAACTTAGATGCCCAAATCCTCTTATCACTAAACGGTCTATTGGGCAATAGCAGAATGACCAATGCTTATGTAAAAAGATGTGGGAATAATGAATTGGAAGGTTCTATAAGTTCTGTAGACAGAGCCTACAATGTAGGACCACACGATTTCAAAATTTATTTCGTACTTCAAGTAGATAAAAAATGGGACTCTTTAAATGCATGGAACGGGAAAAAGAACTTTAAGAACATCCATACTATATCTGGAGATTCCACAGGTGTTTCAATAGCATATAAAGTAAATTCCGGCGATGAAGTTCAAGTTAAAATAGCTATTTCTTATACAAGCATAGAAAATGCCAGAAACAACTTAATCAAAGAGTGTGACACATGGAATTTTGATTTAGTCAAAAGTGAAAGCCAAGAAATTTGGAATACTTGGCTTGAAAAAATCAAAGTTGAGGGCGGAACCCAAGAAGACAAAATCAAGTTCTACACAGATTTGTGGCACGTATTATTAGGAAGACATCGAATAAATGATATTAATGGCGACTATCCTGATAGGACTGTTGGCCGACAAAAGATTGTTTGGAATCAAAACGGCGCTATAATAGATCCTATTTTTAAAATTAGAAATACAGGAATAGATAAGGATGGTAAAGTAATCCATAACATGTATAATTCAGATGCCTTTTGGTTAACACAATGGAATTTAAATGTCCTTTGGGGATTAGCCTGGCCAGAAATTTTGGATGATATGGCAGCTTCTTTGATACAATACTCAAATAATGGAGGATTAATACCTAGAGGACCTTCTGGAGGTGGATATAGCTTTATTATGACAGGTTGTCCGGGAACTAGTCTGATAACTAGTGCTTACATGAAAGATTTATTGACTAAGAAAGATCCAATGAATGCTTTCCAGCAAATAAAACAGAATCATTTACCTGGAGGTATGATGGGAGGAGAAAAAGAACTTAATTTTTATATAGAGAAAGGATGGTTTCCCAATAATGCAGGTATAACTATAGAAGCCGCATTTCAGGATTGGGGTGCAGCCCAAATGGCTAAAAAACTAGGATTAGAAAAAGATTATGAATACTTTCTTAAACGATCTACTTCTTGGAAAAATTGTTTTAACCCAAAACATAAGCTTCTTTTCCCAAAAAAGCCTGATGGTTCTTTTTCCCATGATAATCCATTATCAATGGATGGTTTTGTAGAAGCAAATGCATGGCAAGCTACTTTTGGAGTCTCTCATGACATAGAAGGATTAGCTTCTTTAATGGGAGGTAATGATACTCTATGCCTCATGCTAAATTCAGCTTTTAAACACGAAGAACAAAACGACTTTACGCATAGTTATGGGCAGGGTTATATTAGCTATGCCAATCAACCTGGTTGTTCTAATGCCCATGTATTCAGCTATGCTGGTGCTCCATGGTTAACTCAATATTGGGTACGAAAAGTCAGAGAAAAAGCTTATGGTGGCATAACCCCAGACTTAGGCTATGGGGGACATGACGAAGATCAAGGACAAATGGGAGGAGTAAGTGCATTAATGGCTATAGGATTATTCAATATCTTAGGCTCAGAAACCCAAGATCCTTTCTATGAAATTACAGCTCCAATTTTTGACAAGATTATCATCCAATTAGATAACAAATACTACAAGGGAAAAGAATTTATCATTAAAACCTATAATAACTCAAAAGAGAACTGTTATATCCAAAAAGCTAAATTAAATGGAATCGAACTTAAAGATTTCTGGTTTTATCATAAACAATTTGCGGCAGGAGGAGTCTTAGAAATTTGGTTAGGGAAAAAGCCTAATAAACAATGGGGAACCCACAATTATCCCCCGATAAAATAATTGCAATAACAGATTTTTTGATTGAATAAGTAAATTCAATCAAAAAATCTGTTATTATATTCATAAAATTAAAAATAAGGGACAATTATTCTATCAAAACGATTTCTCTTTATCATAAAGAAAACTTTTATTGGGACATATATGAAAAATAACTCTTTAGGAAAAACAATACCTGTACTAGCAACATTCTTTGCAATGGGGTTTTGTGATATTGTTGGTATTACATCAGACTATATGCAAGCTAGCTTCAAATGGTCAAATAGCATAACTGGATTTATTCCTTCATTAGTATTTATTTGGTTTCTCTTTCTAGGTATACCTATTGGCAATAGAATGAATAAATGGGGACGAAAGAATACCGTCTTAATAGGTTTGATAATAACCATTATCGGAATGTTTCTACCTTTAATTTTCTATAGTAGCATAACATGCATCATCTCCTATACTTTACTAGGAATTGGAAATACAATATTACAAATTTCTTTAAACCCATTATTAAACAACGTTATTAAAAGCCAGCATTTATTAGCCAGCAGTCTAACAGCAGGACAAGTTATTAAAGCAATATCATCTTTAGCTGGTCCAGAAATTGTTCTATTCGCAACATCTCATTGGGGAGATGAAAAGTGGTATTATTGCTTTCCTATTATGGGAGCAACAACTATCATTCTTACACTTTGGCTATCTACAACTCACATAAAAAAAGAAGAACGCATATTTGAAAATACTTCTATTACAGATTCAATCTCATTATTAAGAAAAAAAGTTATACTAATACTTTTCTTAGGCATATTTTTTATCGTTGGTGTTGATGTTGCAACAAATTTCATAAGTTCAAAACTTATGTTAGTAAAATTTGAATGGATTCCTGAAAAAGCAAAATTTGCCCCACAAGTATACTTTTTTAGCAGAACTATAGGAGCTGTATTAGGAGCTTTTCTATTGACAAAAATCTTCCCCATACACTATTTTAGAGTCAATATCATCGCATGTATCGGTTCAATTCTGTGCTTGATTATTACAGACAATGCCATCATTAGTCTGATTTGTATCGCAGGAATAGGTTTTTTTGCTTCCACTATCTTTTCAGTTATTTATTCTTTAGCCTTTCAAGAAGTTCCCACTAAAACAAATCAAATATCAGGATTAATGATAACCGCTGTTGCAGGAGGAGGAATTGTTACCCCCATCCTTGGAATAGCCATGGAATGGGCAGGTATAACCGGTGGACTAATTATAATATTATGCTGTACCTTTTATTTAACATTCTGTTCATTCAAAATTAAACCTCACGTACACTTTTAAGATGAGGCTGTCTCAAAATGAAGTGACCCCAAAAAGTTGGACAAGTTAAACATTATCCCGTAATAGAAAGAGT
>ERZ779737.1412-NODE-1412-length-18797-cov-2.562907_pt1 | contig 18797 bp, 18 predicted proteins | sample MGYA00511889_ERZ779737 | MGnify/ENA primary metagenome ERZ779737 (study PRJEB29588, sample SAMEA2163575) | human gut metagenome | biome: human gut; feature: human-associated habitat; material: faeces | place: Denmark | collected 2008/2010 ...
GGCGGGCCTGCCAATCGGTTTTATCGAGCGTATTCCTTGATGAAATATCTTGAGAGAAACTCCCAGTTCTCCTGGATGATCGCTTTCCCTCGCTCCTGGCTCGTAAGGCTCTTGGTCTGCGCGTCGGCGAGCATGCCCTTTTCCATCATCAGTTTCAGCATATAGATGCTGCAGTGCTTGACAATGAAGTAGGAGAGGGCCTGTTTCTCCGCTTTCTCCTTATTGTAGAACGGATTGTTCTCGTCCTTGATGAACTCCAGGTCGAGCGACATGATTTGAGCGCCCTCTTGCGGGGTGGCGTAAAGGGCAAGTTTTTTCCCTTTCAGGTTACCCGGCAACTGATAATCCGCCTTGGCGATCTCCGGCATCTTCTCTTTCAGGAAGCTCTCAAGCTCGTTGGATTTCTGGAAATAGAGGATCGGTTGGCCATTGGCGATGGCGGTGAAGTTTTCGTATTCCTTCTTGTTCTGCTCCACGATCTCCTCGGGGATGACCGCCTGCGATTGCTCCGCGATCTCACGCATGAAGGCATGATCCGGATGGTCTTCCGGGAAAATCAAGGCCAGCCATTGGGGCGATGTCAGTGCCAGCATGGAGGTCTTGCCTACGTAAGCCAGTTTCTGGTGCGTATCCATGATCATGTTGCTCAGTTGATCCTGGCTGCTGCCCTTGTTCTCGTTCCATAATGTTTGCGTATATTCCGTCAGTTCGCGGTTCGCGTCGGGGAACAGGTATGAATGGTAGTGGAACCAGAAGAGCAATGGCTCATATTTCTCCTGATTGTCATAACGTGTTTGCTTGTCGAAAACCATCTTCATGCGAGGGTTATCGGGCGCTGTTGTCCATTCGTCGCAAAACATGTTATAGATGAGCAGGGAGGTCGATTCGTTCGCTGGGTTGTCCGGGCTGACGAATGTCCCTTTCTTGAAACCGTGATATTGCTGGGTGAAATGCCATAACAGGAAACGAACGTCCTCGTAGTTCACCTCGTCGTCGTAATAGTGATCGTCGGGTGTATAGAAAGGCAGGTATTTGCCGAACAACTCCTCGTATTTCGTGATGAAGGCCCGCCAGATGCCCAAGCCTGAGATGACATCCTCGAAATAGGCAGCCATGCGGATGCAGATCTGTTTCGTGTCTTCCGGTTCGAACGAGTTGATCAGTTCCGTCTCGACCATCATGTCGTAAATCCGGTTCGCCAGGCTCGTATAATAGGAATCAATCGGTGTACTCTGTTTATATGGATGAATTTGCATCCAGTCCTTAGGAAAAATTTTGATGTTCTTCATGTCATATATTTTATTAATGCGTGTCGCGAATGTAGTAAAATTTACTTATTCCTCGTCGTCATCGTCGCTATCCCAATCGAAATCGAAATTGAAATCGTCGCCACTGTATGCCGGTTCGGTGAATTGTTCCAACTCCCGTCTTTCCTTCTTGGTAGGTCGGCCGAGACCTTTCGCGCGGTTGACGAATCCTGAGATCTTATTCATCTCAAGAATCTCATACTGATCTGGCGTCGTGACGTTCTCCAGGAAATTGGGAACCAGCTTGGCTCCCATACGGCTCTCGGACAGGGTCAGCACCTTGAAAGAGAAGGTGACGGGCGGTTTACGTACCTGGATGACCTCGCCAACTTTGATCATGCGCGAGGGTTTTACGGTAACGTTGTTGATCATCACCCGTCCTTTCTTGCAAGCGTCGGCCGCGATGGTCCGTGTCTTGAAGACACGGGTGGCCCACAGCCATTTGTCGATACGAACTTCCTCCATGGTTATTCTTACTTATGGTTGAATTGGTTCATCGTGATTTGTATGCCGGCCAGGCAGAAGCTCTTGATGATCTCGGTCGCCCGGTCCAACAGCTCAGGCATTTGCTGGAGTTGCTCCTCAGGGAAATGGCCCAAGACATAATCGATTTGCCCGCCTTTGGGGTAATCGTTGCCAATGCCGAAGCGCAGGCGCGAGTAGTTTTGTGTACCCAGGAGTTGCGCGATATTCTTAAGGCCGTTGTGACCGGCGTCGCTACCTTGTGGTTTAAGGCGGAGTGTCCCGAAGGGCAGGGCGATATCGTCGACAACGATCAGCAGGTTCTCGATGGGAATATTCTCTTTTTGCAGCCAATAGCGGACAGCGTTACCGCTCAAGTTCATGAATGTGTTTGGCTTGAGAAGAACCAGCTCGCAGTTTTTTACTCTAGTGCGGGCGATGGCGCCATAACGCTCCTCGCTGAAAGAGACGCCTTGGCTTTCCGCCAGTCGGTTGACGACCCGGAAACCGATATTATGGCGTGTGCCTAGATACTCTTGCCCGATATTTCCTAATCCAGTAATTAAGTATTTCATCCTTTAATTGATAAGAGAAAGGGAAGAACATTCATCTTGAATATTCCTCCCTTTCCGTATGATTGAATATCGTGATTCAAACTTATGCTTTAGCTTGCGCACCGCGAGCCGCACGAGTCAATTGAACAGCGCAGACAACAGCGTTCTTCGCGTTCATCAGCTCCAGACCCTCGAAATGCAAAGCGCCAACCTGCAGGGTCTTGCCCAAGCCCAGGTGATCAACGTTGATTGTCAACTTCTCAGGGATCTGATCGTAAGTAGCTTTCACTTTCAGCTTTCTCATGCTCAAAGTCAGCTTACCACCGGCCTTAACACCTTCTGCGTGACCCTCAAGAACAACCGGAACCTCCATAACGATCGCCTTCTCTTTAGTTACCTCCAGGAAGTCGATGTGCAGGATCTTGTCTGTTACAGGGTGGAATTGCAACTCCTTGATAACAGCCATAGTTGTTTTGCCATCGATAGTCAACTCAACAGCGAAGATCTCCGGAGTGTAAACCAATTTACGAACAGCGTCGTTGGTTACTGAGAAGTGAACCACTTTTTCGCCACCGTAAAGAACGGCGGGGATAACGTTCTCATTACGCATTGCCTTCAATGCTCTTTTCTGATCAGCCGAGCGACCCAAGATCTCACGGCTAGTTCCTGACAATTGGAATGTTTTCATCTTGTTCTAAAAATTAATTGTGTTACTCAAAATTAGATGTCTTGCTTTCTAATTTCCCATCACACGTACGGGGCGTAAAAAGCGGTGCAAATGTAGTGTTTTTTTTCTTTCCGGCAAACAGTGGATTTGTTATTTTAGTCTTTTAAGGATCTTTTCTTCCTTCTCATACCTTTAATAAAGGATAAAATTTGTATGTTTGCTTTTGGCTTTTGTTTTTTAGAGAAGAAAATGGTTGAGGAATTATGGGAGATTTACCATTAGTCGAGATTGGTGAGGTAATAGAAGAATTAGGGGTAACCGATTGTTATCAGGAAGATCTGCTTTTTTTGGAATATGATAAGGCGCTCGTAAAGTCGAGAGGGGAGACCCTGTTCTCGCATGCCCGGCTTAACGCGTTGGCGCTTTTTCTCGTATTGGAGGGAGAAGCGGATCTGACGGTGGATCATATGCCCTATAAGTTGATTAAGGGTAGTTTCCTGACGTTAATGCCGAGTCATACCTTACGGATGATTCATGTGGATGAGGATTTTCGTGGTTATTTGATCGCCGTATCGAGTTCCTTCATGAATGACTATGGTTTGTTCCGGCAGAAAAACACGTCGATGCTGCGTTATATGGAGATACGTAAGAATCCATGCGCGGTATTCGAGCCTTCCGAGGCGGAGGTGGTTCGCGACCAGATGCTCTTGGTACGTTCCAAGATCAGGCAAAAGGATCATTACTTCTATAAGGAGATCATGCAAAACGCCTTGGCTGGTTTGATGTTGGAGTTGGGCAATATCTTTTCCGCTAAAAAGGAATTTACCGCTTCGCCAGCCTTGTCGAGAAAAGAGGATCTGTTGGAGCAATTCCTGAAATTGTTGTTCGAGAATTGCCGTGAGCAGCATGGTGTTGCCTATTATGCGGAGCGGCTTTTTATAACACCTCAGTATCTGTCGTTAATATTGAAGACTTTGACAGGAAAATCGGCGAACAAGTGGATCGACGATGCCTTGATCATGGAGGCGAGGGTCCTCTTGAAAGCGCCGCAGGCCACAGTGCAACAAGTGGCGGACCTGTTGCATTTTTCCGACCAGTCTACTTTCGGGAAATTCTTCAAGAAGCATATGGGAGTATCCCCGATGGAATACCGCAAGTCGCGTTAAGTTAAAGAGAAAAGGCCGCCATCTTTTATGCGGCGGCCTTATGACGAATGTCAGGCTTGTGTTCTCTTGAATTTGTACCAGTTGATCAGTTCGCAGCCTCCATAGAGCAGGATCGCGACCCCAAAAACGACAAGCGTGTTCGCCATAACCTCAAACGGGTAAAGCAAGATCATCACGCCTGTGACGAGGATCAGGGTCGGTAACAGGTAAAAGCCGAATGGAACAACCGCCCATTTCCGGGCCATGATAAGCTGAATGATTTGTTGTGCCCCCGCCAAGACCAAGAGTCCTCCTAATATATACATTAATATATTGACAAAAAATGAAGGCATGATCATTAACCATGCGCCTAGCAGGATACTGCCGGCGGCATCGACCGGAAAAATCGGGTTTGCTTCTGGTCCGCTTCCACGGCGGCTCAGGTATGAGAAAATGGAGATGATTCCAGGTATGGCGAACAAGGCGCCGATCGCCATGATCAGATAATTGATGGCCGCCTCAGGCCATAAGATAAGAAGCAGGCCTAGCAAGATGGAGAAACTGCCTCTTAAGATCATGTTGTTTAGAGTTCTCATGATGATATTGTTTAATGAGTTTTGAGTTTATTATAATAACAGCGAAGGTACATCTTTTGATGTTCACTTGTTCGTTTTTTCCAAGAAATTACCTGGTATAAACATTATTGTCTTTAATCCAGGGACTGATGTAAACCGGGAATCTGTTGAATAATTAGGGGATTTTGTTTCAGGTCTCAGCAATTTTGTTTTTCTTTGCGGAAAAATTGGTCAGGTGAATCTTATAATTGAGCAAGGAAATACCTCTTCGAAGGTCGCGGTGTATGAAAATGGGGAAATTGAGGCCTATTTCGTGCGCAAGCGGCTGGAGTTATCTTTTATGGAGGAGGTTTTGCGAGAGCATCATTGTGAGCGTGGTATCTTGTCGACCGTGATCGATCTTGATGAAGAATTGGTCGCTTTTTTAGAGAAGCGATTGCGCTATTTGCTTGTGTTGGATGAGCATGTGGCATTGCCGATAGAGGTCATGTATAAGACACCCGCAACTTTGGGGAAAGATCGTCTGGCCGCGGTGGTTGGCGCTTACACGTTGAAGCCGGCTTGTAATGTCTTGGTTATTGATGCGGGAACCGCGATTACGTATGAGTTGCTTGACGCGTCAGGACGTTATTTGGGAGGAAATATCTCACCTGGTTTGGCGACTCGTTTTAAGGCTCTGAATCATTATACCCGGAAGCTGCCTCTCGTATCGGAGCCCGAGGTTGTTCCCGCATTGGGAACGGATACGATAACGGCGATACAGGCCGGAGTCGTCAAGGGGATTGTTTACGAAATGGATGGATATATTGATGAAATGAAAGCGCAATACCCGGATCTTTTTGTTTTTTTAACGGGAGGTCATTCTTTTTATTTTGAAAGACGGTTAAAAAATTACATCTTTGCAGATATTAATTTAGTGTTGATAGGATTAAATAGAATCTTAGAGTATAATGTTGAGAATTAATAGACTAGTAATAATAAGCTTGCTTATTTTTACGCAAATCGCATTGTGGGGGCAAAATAACACGAATTCGCCGTATACACGGTTTGGTTATGGTGGTTTAGCGGATCGGGCTATGGGCTCGGGAAAGGCAATGGGTGGTATAGGTATTGGTTTGCGCTCGAAAAAGCAGATTAACCCCATGAACCCGGCTTCCTACAGTTGCATGGATTCGATGACATTTATATTCGATTTTGGCGCTTCTGGTCAAGTCTCCTGGTTTAAGGAGGGGGATAACTATGAGCGGAAATTGAATGGAAACATAGAGTCGCTTGCTATGCAGTTCCCTTTGGCGAAAGGGTTGGCAATGAGCGTTGGACTTTTACCATATTCCTTTGTGGGTTATGAGTTTGGAGAGATTGCGCAACAGGATGGTTTGGTTTGGACGGAGGCTTTTGCCGGAAAAGGTGGAATCAACGACTTGTATGCGGGTCTTTCTTATGAGATTTGGAAAAAACGATTGGCAGTAGGTGTCAATGCAGGATTCTTGTTCGGTAGTATAACGCATTCTCGTGCGTTGGCTTTCTCGGAGTCGACGGGAGGTGATGACGTGACCCGTAATGAGAAATACCGTGTTCGTGACGTGAAACTGGATTTTGGTGTCCAGTATGTGCATCCGTTGAGCGCTACGGATCAATTGGTTTTTGGTGTGGTTTATTCTCCTCGTAACAGTTTGAACATGACTGTTTATGAAGAACAGATCGTTGGTAGTGCGTCGGATTATACACAGCGGGATACGATTTCAGGCTCAAAATTTGGTATGCCGGACTCTTATGGTTTTGGCGTATCGTTTGTGAGGAATAATAAGTTGACCTTGGCAGCTGATGTGCTGTACGAGACATGGAGCAAATGTTATTTTAATAATGAGAAAGGCCAGTTTGAGAATCGGATTCGAGTCGCTTTGGGCGGTGAGTATATCCCAGATTCGAGAAGCCGGAATTATTTCTCGAATGTTAGCTATCGTGCCGGTTTACATTACAGCAACTCCTATTTGAAAGTGAACCGTTCCGCACAAAACTCGTATGAGGGATATGGATATAATGAGATAGGTGCGAGTATCGGTTTTGGTTTCCCGATGATCGATAACCGCTCTTTAGTGAATGTGGCATTTGAGTATGTGAAGGTGCGCCCCGAATCAAGGGCTATGATTGATGAGCAATATTTCCGTTTTAGCTTGAACTACACGTTTAATGAGTTGTGGTTCTTTAAGAGAAAAGTTGATTGACAATTATTGGCTAACTTTAATAGAATAAGAAATGAAGATCAAAGTTTTACTATTAGCGCTGGGATGTACGGTCGGTACATTGGGCGCTTATGCTCAGAAAGGGGTTGATAATGGGACACAGTTTGGATCCGGAGAGGATAGTGTACGTTGCATTACCAACATCAGCTTGTTTGTTCCTTACGCGAAAGCAGGAAACTATAAGGATGCTTTTGAGTTCTGGAAGATCGTGTATGATGAGTGTCCTGCGGCAACAAAAGACATCTATTTGTATGGCGTTCGTATCGTAGATTGGCAGATTGCTAATGAGAAAGATCCCGCTAAGAAGAAAGAGTTGATTGACAAGTTAATGAATGTCTATGATAAGCGAGTCAAATATTTTGGAAATGATCGTCGCTATGGTAAGGATTGGATCGTTTCCAGAAAGGTTCAAGATTACTTCCGTTTGATGGGTGAGAACGCGGACTATAACTTGGCTTATGGTTGGTTGAAGGAGATCGTTGACGAGAAGGGTGAAAATACAGAAGCGCTTGGCTTGTCTTTGTTCACTTTCGCTTCAATGAAGAAAATGGTTGCGGATCCTAATTTCAAGGAGCAATATATCCAGGATTATTTGAAGGCTTCTGCCGGATTTGACGCTCAGCTTAAGGCTGCTCAGGCCGCTAACAACCAGAAAGAGGTTGATGCTTTGACAACTTATAAAAGCGGTATTGACAATAACTTCGCTAACAGTGGCGCTGCTGATTGTGAGACTTTGCAAAACATGTATGCGGCTAAGGTTGAGGAGAACAAGGAGAATCTTGCGTATTTGAAAGAGACGATCGCCCTGTTAAAACGAGTTCGTTGCCAGGAGATCGATGCTTATTTCGCTGCTTCCGGTTATGCCTATAAGATGGAGCCGAGCGCTGAGGCTGCTGTTGGTTTGGCAAAACAGGCTGTAAAGGCAAAAGACTTTGAGACTGCTATCAAGTATTTCGAGGAGGCAACAACTATGGAGACAGATGTTAACTCGAAAGCTGAGGATTATTACATGATCGCTTTGTTGGTATTCGACCAGAATAACTACTCAAAGGCTAGACAATATTGCCAAAAGGCATTGGAGGCTAATCCGAATTATGGTAACGCTTACATGTTGATTGGTAAGATGTATGCGGCTACTTCAAAATCTGTTTATCCGGATGACGGTGTAATGGCAAGAGCCGTTTATTATGCTGCGATCGATAAGTTCGAGAAGGCAAAACAGGTTGATCCTACTGTAGCTGAGGAGGCTAATAGCTTGATCAGCTCATATCGTGCACACCTGCCTTCAACAGAGGAGATTTTCATGCACCCGGATTTGGAGAAAGGTAAGGCTGTAACCATTGGCGGTTGGATTGGCGAGCGCACGACGGTTAGATAATTTATGAAACGATATTTTTTGGACCATACAGGTCTGATATTTAGCATAAGGGTTATCGGCAAGATAACCCTTATGCTTATTTTTTTGTGTGTCGCTTTTGGTTGTGGAGATGATCCTAAGGATGTGGTGGATGTTAAGTTTGATCCAAACTCAACCTATACGATGAAAGCGACGGATGTCGTTTCGTTGATTTCTGATTCGGGAGTGACTCGTTATCGCTTGAACGCTAAAGACTGGTTGGTGTATGGAAAAGCGGAGGATCCATATTGGTTTTTCCCTTCCGGCATCTATGTGGAGAAGTTCGACTCTCTTTTTAACACGGACGCCAGCATCCAGGCGGATACCGCTTATTATTATGACAAGCGTGGTCTTTGGGAGTTGTCGGGCAATGTGGAGATCGAAAGTTTGCAGGGTGAGCGTTTTGAGACATCCCACTTGTTTTGGGATCAGAAAAAGGAGCTAATTTATTCCGATCGTTACATTCGTATAGAACAGGAGGATAAAGTTGTGACGGGTATCGGTTTTGAGTCGAACCAGAATATGACGCAATACAAGATTTTCAATTCACAAGGAATTTTCCCGGTGGAAGATAAAGTTGCAGTTCGCGACTCTTCCGTAACCGAAGGTGAAGATCAAATAAAATAAGGAGGTAACGTGGAGTCTCTTTTTTATATTGTTTTGTCGGTTGTTTTCTTCGCTTTTTTCACGGGGCTGGAGATCTCTTTTCTTTCTGCTACCCGTTGGAGTGAGGATACGGAGGATTTGGAGAAACAGGCGAGTAACAGGTTGACACGTTATTTTCGGCATCATTCCAGGCAATTTTTGTCCACATTGCTATTAGGTAGCGCATTGTCGTTGGTGATGTATGTCTTTTTGTCTTATGCCGTTTTTCGGGATCTTTTGTGGACGGTTTCTCTTTCGCCGGTTTGGTGCTCGTTTCTTTGCGCTTTGATTCTTTCGTTGGTCTTGATGTTGTTTGCGGAGTTCTTTCCGAAACCATTTTTTAAGGTGTATGCGGATGGGGTTTCTCGTGTGATGTCCATTCCTGCTGGTTTGGTCTATTTCTTGTTTTATCCATTCTCCCGTCTTTTGGCCATGTTATCCTCATATATATTAAAGGTAAAGGGTGTGAAAGAATCAGGAATGATGGTATCTGCTTTGGGAAAGATTGATTTGGATCATTTTATCCAAAAACATTTGGAACAAGCCTCGGAGAATCCGGAGTTGGATACCGAAGTTAAGATATTTCAAAATGCCCTGGATTTCTCAAAGGTCAAATTAAGGGATTGTGCGGTTCCGAGAACGGAAGTTGTAGCGTGTGACTTGAAGACTCCGTTAGATAAATTACGCCTTCGGTTCGTGGAGACTGGCTTATCCAAAATCCTGGTTTTTGATGGAGAAATTGATCGGGTGGTTGGTTATATCCACTCTTCCGAGTTGTTCAAGGACCCGGAAGACTGGACGTTGCATATCCGGAAAATGCCTATTGTCCCAGAAACTATGTCTGCCAATAAATTAATGAAGCTGTTGATGCGAGAGAAGAAGAGTATGGCAGTTGTCGTGGATGAGTTTGGAGGTGTTTCCGGAATTGTGACTTTAGAGGATTTGGTGGAGGAGATTTTTGGGGAGATTGAGGATGAGCATGACATGAATTCTTGTGTCGCGAGACGAATTTCGGATCACGATTTCTTGGTATCGGGCCGTATGGAGATTGATGTCTTGAATGAGAAGTTTGGTCTGGATCTTCCGGAGTCTGAGGAGTATGTTACGGTGGCGGGTTATATTTTGCACGCTTATCAGAAATTTCCACAAATGAATGAGTCAATTCGTATTGGTAAATTTGTGTTTAGAATAGTTAAGATCTCGGCTACGAAGATCGAATTAGTGCGTCTTAAGATCGAGGAAAATTAAAAAAAAGCATTGAAATGAGGTGAGTTTTGCTTTTTTTCGTATCTTCGTGCCCTTAAAATGAAAATAATAAATTCAAAATAAACAAAAGGTAAATGGCAACGCTAGAAAAAATTAGAAGTAAAGCGGGATTGCTGGTGGCTGTTGTAGGATTGGCTTTGTTCGCTTTCATCATTGGTGACTTTTTGAACTCCGGTTCAACTTATTTTCGGCAAACTCAAGAGAAAATCGCTGAAATTGATGGACATGCGATTCAGATTCAAGATTATCAACAACGCATCGATGAGATGACGGAAGTGTATAAGATCCAGTCTGGTACCGCAAACATTCCTGAGGAGTACATGACGCAAATCCGTCAGTCTGTATTCGATGGTATGGTTCAGGAAATCGTTATGGATGAGGCTACGGAGGCTTTGGGAATGGTAGTTTCTCCTGAGGAGTTGTTTGATATGGTTCAAGGTGAGAATATCTCTCCGTTGATTCAACAGATGCAGATGTTCGTGAATCCTCAAACTGGTGCTTTCGATAAGGCCGCGTTACTTAATTTCTTGAAGACAATCGATGACGAAAACATCGCTTCTTATCCTGCGGATCAGCAAGCGCAACTGTTGCAAGCTCGCAATTTCTGGTTGTTCATGGAAAAGAATATTAAGCGTCAACGTCTGGAGCAAAAATATACGACGTTGTTGAGCAAGGCTATCTCGACAAACTCTTTGGATGCAAAGGATATTTTCGAGGAGAGTGTGGAGAACTCTGATATCGTGTATGCTATGCAGGCTTATTCGACAATTCCTGATTCGACAATTGCCGTAAGCGATAGCGAGATCCGTAGCTTGTATAATGAGCGTAAAGAATCGTTTAAGCAACAGGAGGGTCGTGTTGTTGATTATATCGCTGTCGACATTCGTCCGAGCAAGGAGGATTATGACAATGCCCAGGCTGATATCGAGAGCTTGAAAGAGGAGTTTAAAACTTCTGATCGTGTTGCTGATTTGGTTAATGAGAATTCAGAGGTTCCCTATTTGGACGCATTCTTTACGGAGAAGGCTTTCGATAACGAGATGAAGCAATTCGCGACAATAGCAGCGGTTGGTGATGTTTATGGTCCCGTTTTCGAGAACGATAAATACCGCATGTTCAAGTTGGTCGATAAGACAGTAGCTCCAGACTCTGTAAAGGTTAGCCATATTATGTTGGCCGGAAAGAGTGAGGCTGAGACGACAGCTTTAGTTGACAGTATTATGGGCGCATTGAAAGGCGGCGCTGATTTCGCTGAGCTGGCAAAAAAATATTCTGCTGATCAGGCTGCTGAGAATGGTGGTGAGTTGGGTTGGTTTACCGAGGCTACCGCTTTGAGAGGATTGAACGCGGAGTTTAAGGACGCCATCTTCTCTACTCCAGTAAATCAATTCGCTACTGTAAAGTCTAATTATGGTACACATATCATTAAGGTAACGGATAAGACAGCCAATGTTTCCAAGTATAAGGTAGCGGATATTGACATGACCGTTTCCGCTAGCTCAAAAACTTATAGCGATATCTATAATGCTTTGAACCAGTTTATCTCGGCAAACAATACGATTGACAAGATCAACGAGAACGCTAAGGAGGCAGGTTATAATCTTTCCTCTAAAGTAACGGTTAACAAGAATGATCAAATTATTGGTATGATCCGTAATTCTCGTCCGGTGATCCGTTGGGCGTTCCAGAATGACAACGGTAGCGTTTCTGAGATCTTTGAGTGTGATGATAAGTTTGTTGTGGCTGCGGTTGTTTCCTCTTTGGAAGAGGGTTACCAACCTGTAGAGGCTGTCGCTTCTTCTTTGCGTGCTGAGATTGCCGCTCAGAAGAAGGGCGATCAGATTGTCGCAGACTTGAAGGCGAAGAACCTGACCTCTTTGGAATCATATGCGGGGGCTATGGGTTCTAAGGTTGACTCCGTGAAATATATCAATTTCTCTACTCGTCGTATCGCGGGTATCGGTATTGAGCCTAATTTGAATGCCGCTGTTTCAATTGCTCAGGTAGATCAATTGAGCGAGCCGGTAAAGGGTAATAATGGCGTTTATGTCTTTAAGGTGACAGCTCGCAATAAGGACGCTAAGGAGTATGACGAGGCGGCTGAGATCCGTTCAGTTGACGCGTCAAACGCTTATCGTATCGCTTACCAGACGATCCAGTCGTTGGTAAATCGTGCGGAAGTTGAGGATAACCGTATCCGCTTCTATTAATCGGGTTCGGATATCGAATTAAATATTAGGCTTAATCCCTTGTTTTGCTTAAGTATATACTTTGGTAAAACAAGGGATTAATTTTTTCTGACATGAATTTAGAATAAAAGTTTGATCTGATTTTACACAATAGTACGTGTAGGCTTTTACATACGTACGTGTCGGTCGTCAAGAGCGTTCGTGTGAGCCTACAGGTACGTATGTGTCGGGCGATAAGTACGTATGTGTGTAATGGGAGGGATAATAGCATATTATATTAAACTCACGTATTTTATTCGTACTTTCGCGTAAAAGCTTATTTACTACGTATGGAGACGGGGAAATTACAATTGTTGGGAATGACTCTGGATGAGTTACGGACAGTGGCGAAGGAGGTTGGGCTTCCTGCGTTTGCCGCGAACCAGTTGGCCGATTGGCTCTATAAGAAAAGAGTAAGTGATATTTCGGAAATGACCAATATCGCTAAGGCGAAACGTGAGTTGTTGGCTGAGAAATATGAGGTAGGATGTTATAAACCTTCTGAGTTTGTCAAGTCGGTTGATGGTACGGTTAAATATTTGTTTTCAGCTGGCCCTGGCCGTTTCGTGGAGTCTGTTTTTATTCCGACGGAAGATCGGGCGACACTTTGCGTTTCCTCACAGGTTGGTTGTAAGATGAACTGTTTGTTCTGTATGACCGGAAAACAGGGCTTTAAGGCGAACTTGACGGCCAACCAGATCTTGAACCAGATTCATTCTTTACCTGAGCATGATCGTTTGACTAATCTTGTCTTTATGGGAATGGGTGAGCCGTTGGATAATACGACGGAACTGTTTAAGGTACTTGAGATCCTGACCGCTACTTATGGCTATGGTTGGAGTCCTAAAAGGATAACTGTTTCCACGATAGGTGTCATGAAAGGATTGCGTCGTTTCCTCGAGGAGAGCGATTGTCATTTGGCGGTGAGCTTGCATTCTCCAATCCCTGAGGAGCGGCGGGCATTAATGCCAGTTGAAAAAGCCTTTCCTATCAAGGATGTGTTGGACTTGATTCGTCAATATGATTTTTCTCACCAACGACGTGTCTCGTTTGAGTATATCGTTTTTAAGGATTTGAACGATAGTCCTAGGCATGCGAAAGCCTTGGTGGCGTTGTTGAACGGTATTCCGTGTCGGGTGAATCTGATCCGTTTCCATGCTATTCCGAATGTTCCGCTTCAGACCTCTGATATGGGAAAAATGGAGGCATTTAGGGATTATTTGAATCATAAGGGGATAACATGTACGATTCGTGCATCTCGGGGTGAAGATATTTTTGCGGCTTGTGGAATGCTTTCTACGGCTAAAAACAGTACATTTGTGTAAACTAATAAATAGACTATGAAGACGCGTGTTTTGTTTATGGCTTTTTTAGCCTTGGTTTTGGGATTGAGTTCTTGTGGCTCGGGATCTGTCCAGACACAGGCGACAGGTTTCGCTTATGAGGTGGTTGTCGTTATGGACTCTAACGCATGGAAGGCAGAGGCTGGCGAGATGGTAAAAGCCGATTTGGCCGCTCCTGTGCGTGGGCTTCCACAGGCGGAGGCTTCCATGAAAATCACCTATACTGAACCATCTGTGTTTAATGGGCTTTTGGAGTATGTCCGAAATATCTTGATCGTAAAGATAGATCCGACGGTTTACACAAAAACATCCTTAAGCTATGAGAATAATCGTTGGGCACGCAATCAGGTTGTCTTATCGTTAAGAGCGCCTCACCAGGACTCAATCGTTTCTTATTTGAAGGCAAATCCGGACGTTTTATGTCGTTTTTTCGAGAATGTGGAGAAACGTCGTGCCATAGAACAATTCAAGGAGTCTTATAGTCCGTTAGTCATGGAGAAACTGAAGGCTCAGTTTGGGGTAGAGTTGAATGCGCCTTCTAATTTTAATTTTTATAAGGAGGCACAGGATTTCTTCTGGTCATCGAATAACGCCAATACCGGACGCATGGACTTGGTTGTTTATACTTTCCCGTATCAGGATGAGAATACCTTTACGCCGGAGTATCTTGTCGCTAAGCGTGATTCTGTCATGAAGCTGAATATGCCGGGTTCTTTCCCAGGTTCCTATATGCAGACCGAGCATCGGGCAGGCATCGACTATGAGGCGATCACGTTGAATGGCAAGTATTGTGGCGCTATGCGAGGCTTGTGGCGAGTGGAAGGTGATATGATGGGTGGTCCGTTTGTCAGTCTGGCTCGTTTGGATGAGCAAAACAATCGGGTGATTGTGGCTGAAGGATTTGTCTATGCGCCAGAAACGGAGAAAAGAAATTATATTCGGCGAATTGAGGCCGCTTTATATACATTGCGCTTACCGGGAGAATTGGAAAGCGCGGATGAGGAGGTAAATGGAATAGCCGAGGAAAAGAGTGATAACAATTAATGATTATGGAAGATCGATTGATACGTGTAGGAATAACTCATGGTGATATCAATGGGGTTGGCTATGAGGTAATATTGAAAACTTTTTCAGACGTGCGGGTCTCAGAACTTTGTACGCCTATTATTTACGGCTCTTCTAAGATAGCGGCCTATCATAGGAAGTTACTGGAAATGCCTTCTATAAACGTGAACGTGATCTCCAAAGCGGAAGAGGCCGGCTTAAATCGGGTGAACATTATCAATTGTGTGGATGATGATACGAAAGTGGAGATTTCCAAGTCTACGGCAGTTGCGGGTGAGGCCGCTTTCAAGGCTTTGGATGCGGCGGTAACTGACTTGAAACGTGGGGTAGTTGATGTCCTGCTGACGGCACCGATCAATAAGCATAATATCCAGAATGAGACTTTCCATTTCCCTGGCCATACGGAATACCTAGAGCAGTGTTTTGCTGGTAAGAATGGGCGTAAGGCTCTTATGATCCTGATGAGCCGGAACTTGAGGGTGGCTTTAGTTACGGGGCATTTACCTTTGTCGAAGGTAGCGGAAGCAATTACGCCTGAGGCAATCTTGTCGAAGTTGCTGATTTTTAATCGTGCCTTGAAACAGGATTTTGGAATTATCAAGCCACGGATTGCGGTTCTGGCCTTGAATCCTCATGCTGGCGACCAAGGTCTTTTAGGAAATGAGGAGAATGATATTATTATTCCCGCAATGCAGGAGGCAGATAAGAAGGGTGTGATGAGCTTTGGCCCTTATGCGGCAGATGGTTTCTTTGGTTCTGGTATGTACGAGAAGTTTGATGGTGTTCTTGCGATGTATCATGATCAAGGTTTGGCTCCATTCAAGGCTTTATCGATGGATGAGGGAGTGAATTATACGGCAGGCTTACCTGTTGTACGGACCTCTCCGGCGCATGGTACCGCTTATGATATCGCGGGAAAGAACTTGGCTTCTGAGGAATCATTCCGTCAAGCCCTTTATGCGGCTTTGGATATCTACCGAAATCGCATGCGTTATCTTGAGGCTAACTCGAATCCTTTGCGTAAGCAATATTTTGAAAAAGGTGGAGATAATGAGAAATTGGACCTGACCAAGGATGATGGTCTGAATGATTTATAAAATTCAAGATGGAGCAGAGGCCCAAAAAGCGTCCTTTACCGGCGATTTTTGGGCTTCTTTTATACAATATACTTCTGAAATGAAAGAGCGATAGGCTTCTATATCAGGTTTTGTATCTTGTTTGTGGTTTTTTAGTATATTTGCGTCTTCAAAAAAATTGAGCCATGTTTAAGGATAAAACAATCGTATATACCTCTGGAACATTTGATATGTTTCATTATAACCACCTGAGAATGATTAATTACGCTAGAAGTCTGGCGGATATATTGATCGTGGGTGTCAGCACGGATGAGTTGGTTTCCTCATATAAGGCGAAACCGATTATTCCATTTAATGAGCGTCTTCAGATTATAGAGGCCCTTAAGACACCTGATATCGTTATCCCTCAGCATTCGTTGGATCATACGGAAGTGGTGAAAAAGTTGAATATCGATGCTTTCGTGGTAGGTGATGATTGGTATGGAAAATATGATTATCTGAAGGAGTTAGGAGTACAGGTCTTTTATTTCCCTTATGGAACGGGAGTCTCTTCCTCTAATTTGAAGAAGACGATTCACGATTCGTATGAGGCGAATTTACGTTCGCAAAGACAAGCGAAGCCTGATTCTGTAAAAGGCTTCTCTGAAAAAATGTGATACTATGAATGAACATGTTTTAATAACCGGAGGAACGAAGGGTATTGGTAAGGCGGTAGCCTGCTGTTTGGCGAAAGCGGGCTATTCTTTGGTCTTGACTTACGCTTCCGATACTTTGGCGGCTGAGGCTCTAAGGGATGAGCTGGTTCAGTCGTATCAGGTAAAGGTCTCTTTATTACAAGCCGATGTGACAGTTCAAGCGTCAATAGATGTCATAGCGGATTTTCTCATGAGTGAGGATATCTATTTAAAGGGATTGATCCTGAATGCCGGTTTAACTTGTCGTGATTCTTTTGAGTCCATCTCTTATGAGGATTGGGAGCGGGTTTTCTTCGCGAATATACATTTCCCTGTTTTCCTTTTGCAACGTTTAGTTGATCGTTTTGTGGCGGGAGGAAGTGTCGTGTTTACGGGTTCATTAATGGGAATTCATCCTCATTCGGTTTCTTTGGTTTACGGAGTGACCAAAAGTGCGGTTCATGCTTTGGTTAAGAATTTGGTGAAATTCTTATCGCCTAAAGGTATAAGGGTTAATGCGGTTGCTCCTGGCTTTGTAGATACTGAGTGGCAGAAGACTAAACCGGCAGAAATCCGTCGGAATATAGAGAATAAGATTAGCTTGGGTCGTTTCTGTGATCCCGCAGAGTTGGCGGAAGTATATAAGCTGTTGATAGAGAATAGCTATTTGACCGGAGAAATATTGGTTGTTGACGGTGGCTATTCGTATAAATAATATAGTAATGAGTGAATTGAATAAAGAGTACGAGGCTTCGTTAAAGTCGATCGAGACGGAGAACGTGATAGATCGGATTTTTTATCGTCCAATTGGTTTTAGGATCGCGAGAGCACTTCGAGGTACAGGTGTTACGCCGAATATGGTAACGGTTATCTCTATTTTCGTAGGTGCGGGAGCGGGTTATTTTTTCCATTTTGACAATATCCGGATGGCGATTGCGGGTATATTATTATTGGTATTTGCCAATATCCTTGATTGTGTAGATGGTCAATTGGCTCGTTTGACAGGAATTAAGTCGGCAATAGGCCGGATATTGGATGGGTTCGCTGGAGATATTTGGTTTGCCTCGATTTACATTGGTTTCGCTTTACGCCTGGCGCATGAGTATGGCACCTATTGGTTTTTCCTTTTGGCGGTTTTGTCTGGCTTATCGCATTTGACACAGGCGAATATCACGGACTACTATAAGACACTTCATCTTTATTTTATCAGTAAGGATAAAGGCGCTGAATTCCAGTCGTTGGAACAGGTGAAGGCCAAACATAAGTCAATGGGTTATGGCATCAATAAGTTTTTTTACTTTTTGTATAGCTGGTATACGATGTTTCAGGTGAACGCTACGCCTGTTTTGCAACGGATGCTCCAGCAACTTCATAATCGTTATGGTGATGACATTCCTAATGATATCCGTTTGGCATTCCGTGAGAAAAGCCGTCGCCTGATGCGCTTGATCGATTTGATGACTTTCAATGGGCGGACATTGGTCATGTTCGTTATCGTTTTGGTCGGTGAGGTTTGGATTTATTTCCTTTATGAGATTGTCGTCCTGAACATCGTATTGTTCATTACCTTGCGTAAGCATGAGGCCATGTGCGCAAAATTTATCGAATAGAGATTACAACAAGTGAAAGAGAGTGTCGTAGATATTGATGATTTGGGGGAAATGCTCCCTTTTTTCAAGAGCAGGCCGGGAAGAGTGCTGGGTAAGATCTTGTTGAAGGTATTGAGTATCGACAAGGTTAATTTGGCGCATCAGCGGAACTGTCATGTGGAAGGAGAGTTGTTCACGACCGCCTTGTTGCGTGATCCTTTGATTGATATCCGTTATAGGATTCATAATGAGGAGCGGCTGGAGCATTTGCCGGAAGGGGCTTTCATTACGGTTTCCAATCATCCGATAGGGTCACTCGATGGAATTATACTGATAGATATATTTACGAAGAGAAGACCAGACTTTAAGGTGATGGTCAATGGAATCTTATCCAAGATTGGGGCGATGGAAGATTCGTTTATATCTGTCGTTCCGGATTCACATAAGCGCGGGGCGAATCTTGCGAATGTCAATGGGGTAAGGCTTTCTTTACAACGTCTGAAAGAGGGACATCCCATGGGCTTTTTCCCTGCCGGTGCGATCTCATTTTTTGATAAGCAAA
>ERZ779737.1423-NODE-1423-length-18632-cov-2.134144_pt1 | contig 18632 bp, 8 predicted proteins | sample MGYA00511889_ERZ779737 | MGnify/ENA primary metagenome ERZ779737 (study PRJEB29588, sample SAMEA2163575) | human gut metagenome | biome: human gut; feature: human-associated habitat; material: faeces | place: Denmark | collected 2008/2010 ...
TTCCTTTACCCATAGCACCAACGCAATTAACTGTATTAACAACAGCCATTGCTTTGGAGTTAAAAATATTACCTTTTATTTCTTTGTATGCCATTTACTTATATTGTTTGATCGATTTTACTATTTCTTCGTATGGAGAATTCCAATTATTGTACTCTGTCAATGATGGCAGAACATTTGCAAGTGCAAGGATTTTTTGACCGCGTAAAGTGTCATAAATAGATAACCGTAAGTAGGATTTATCACATCCTTTACCATGGAACCGACTTCTGTCTAATGCATCAGCATCTTTTAGAATTTTCCAAATGAGGTTATTCTTACATGTCACTGGGCATAATGAATCGTCAACAGAATGATATCGAATGGCTTCCAAAACAGAATTGCATATTCTGGAATTTGAAATCATGCTTTTGAGTCTTGAATCATACAGCATAGCGGAAGAGTTGCCATGTTCTTCGCCCTCACGATCGGATTTTTTCCCTAAATCATGAATTATAGCCGCATAATAGCATCCTTCTTTTACATCTGTTGGAATATCAGGAATTGTGTTTGCAATCAAATAAGACATGAACAATACTCTTGACGTATGAGCAATACCATGCCATGAATAAACCATATGAGGATAGAACAAAGATCTGTCTAGTTGAATAGACAACTTACTCATTTCTTTGGGGAATTCCTCGTAATTCAGATCTTGGAACCGATCCTCAGACTGCTGTTCGCTTTTGGCAGAATCACCTTCACTTATAATGCTGCTAAAAATTAGCCATTCTTTTGTGCTTGCATATGGACTAGGATCTACAAAATATATCTCTTCTGGAGGATTATTTTTACTGAATTCTACCATCGGATACATAATGATGCCCTCACTTGTATTGTTAATAATACAATCTGTATTAATAATAGTTCCACCTTTGATTCGCATATAAGCACAGCCATTGAGATCATAATTAGACTCTATAGAAATTCTATCCTTTTCCTCATTAAATGTTAAATGACGGTTCTTAAATGAAAACAAAGAAGGTCTTACCGAAATTCTACTAATAATCGAATCATCAGCAAAATATTGTTTCAATAGTTCTGCATGCGAATCCTCCATACAATATATCCTCAAAGAGTCTATATTAGAGAAATCAAATTCTTCTTTAATCAAGAACTCTTGTTGGGACTCCCTTTTTATGTGTTCACTATAGTAGTCATATGAATAAGGGCCAGAATCTGCAAGATCAGAAGCATCTGTCATATTATAATATAAGTATTGTGTTGCAAGATTGGAGGGAGAATCGGTAACCTTGAAAATTTGAGCTGACCCTCTTTGAAGATTACCATTACTATAATAACATAATTCTGGCATCTTCTCTATAACCTCACTTACATCAAATTCCATAAAAATAGGAATAGGGCACTTAGGAAGGTTTAATGCTTGGGCATTATCATAATAACTCTTCCAATATTTCTGCCATATTTTTTTACCATTGTAATCATATCCGACAAGACGATATTTCTCTTCACCGCAGCTACTATCTTTACCTAGACACTCGTTGTAAAACTGTGTCAGAGATTTAGGACGGTAATAGAATCTGGCAAATGGATGTGCCTTTGATGTGAGATTAATAACAGAACCAGCTGAACTATACTTCAATCTTTTAAGTTCCATTGCCTTATCTCTACTTAAAATCTTTTTTGACCGGAGTATGTCTATGATATTGTAGAGATGAGTAAAATGATAAATCTTCAGGGAATCGTATCCATGTGAATCACTCTCTTCAAGGTTTTTGACAAACCTTACACGATTGACCTCTTCTTTAAATACTTTTCTTATGGACTCTGCATCAATTATAGAAATTGCAGGGTTTTCCAAAAGGGAATTCCAATTCCACCTGTCTCTATATTTTCGTATAAATTCTATAGAGAATTCAATTGATGCCTTTGAAAGTTTATTCCAGTCAATAAATGACTCTAGTGCATCAATAACCGCTTCACTAAATTCACTGTAATTGTATTTCTTGTTTATTACGTTCCAATTAAATAAAGGAGCATATCTTAATAGAATGTCATTTGACAAAGTCATTTTTTCAGAAAGATATTGCCAATCAAGATAATCTTTTAGTTCTTCAATTGTAGCCCCATCCTCTATATTAATCACAGACTCGTTAGAAGTTACAATTGACCAGTTCAAATCATCCTTGAAGTGTTTTGCAATATCCAAAGTAAGACCAGGGTTTGATGAAATTGAATCCCAGTTCGCCCGACCACAATCCTTCGCTTTCTGGATAGTTTCTATAGATGGAACATACGACGGGTTACCTGTCAACAACATCCAATCAAAGTCAAATTGTGATATACACTTTATTAAGGAATCGTCAAACTTTAGTTCCTCTCGCCGAACGACATCGTTCCATGAAATACTGGATGCGATTCTATCAATTTTACAAAGCTTTCTCAGATAATTTTTATCCCACTTTATCGATTTGTTTTGGGAAATGGCTATCCAATCCCACTCTTTTTCAGTATGTGAGAATATAAACGCAAATGTTAAAGCGGTTTTTTCATTTGAAGATAATGCGTTCCAGTCCCATTCCTCATCAATGTAACTAGATACCATATCATCTGTAATATTAATATCTGTTCTCTGAGATATTAAAGAAAAGTTAAGCCGGTCTCTATATTTTCTAAGATTGGCATCTCCATTCTTGTTCGGCAGTAGACATAATCCATAATGGCTGATATAGTCCCAATCCCATTTTTCAGGCATTATTGAATAGAAAAGAGCATGCTGGTTCTGAATACTTTCAAGCTTTGTTAACTCTGAGAAATCCCATTTGAACTTTTCGTCTTTCAGTTTCCTTCTAACCACAGACTTCCATGTACGATATGCATATTCGTCAGAATTGTAGGTAAACATCTGATTAACAGGATTGCATCCGGAAAAAGCCGTCCAATTTACATAGCTATGTGGTCTTTCTACGAATAATTCTGGATTGTCAATAGCATCGTAAATATAACTATAATCCCAAAAGTATCCATTTTCAGGATTCTTCTCTTCAGAAAGAGATAGCAACTCGTAGGGTTCAAAAGCACGAGTCACGGATTCCCAGCACTTCTCTTTCTTACTGTCATCAAGTAGTGACAGCACATTTTTGATTGATCTCAGGTTTTCATCGCTCTGAATATAATCAGCGGAGAACTTTTGTGATAAAATGATATCCCAATCCCATAGGTCAGCATATCTCGAAAGATTATCTATGATAAAATCGGTTTCACATCTTTCGGTAATATTGCTCCAATCCCATCTTGCATATGAAGAATACGCACATTTAAGGATAGAGGATAGCTGCATATTGTCATTAAGAACATCCCAGTCAAGACGCTCCGACACCATTTCATTTTCAAAAATAGCTTCTAAACCGTTGTATGTTTCATTACACAAACGCCATGATATTGCATACCAATCCAAGTAATCAGCTCTTTCCTTAATTGCAGAGAATATATGACCAAGGGGTGCCTTTTTTGATATCAATGGCCAATTCCAAAAAAATTCCAGGTTTTTATCAACAAGCAACTCTTTGGAAATGGAACTTAAGACTTTATCATGAACAATATCTTTCCTCCAAAGTGAGAGATACTTAGTAAGGTGGGATGCAATAACGGAACCAGATAGTGTTTGAGATAGAACATTCCAATCCCATCGATCTTTATATGCCTCAAGTAATGATGGATTTGAATCTATTAATTTGGCCAACCTAGAAGAAAGAATGACAAAATCCCAGTTCAATGATAACCTGCTTTGTATAAATTCAATTGAAAGAGATTCTGACAAACGAGACCAGAGCTTTATTCCATAACCATATGAATGTTGAGCAATAGAATCAATTTTATCTGCAACGGCAGCTATTTCTAAAGCATCGAAATATTTTTCTATTGTAGCCGCATTTGCTGACAATAGCCATATGGAGATAACTTCAGGATGCAGACGAAGCCTATCACAGAACCGAACGTCATTGACCAGATTTCTATTTCTAGCCAAGGATTTCCATTGCCAAGGAAAGGTTTCGTATTTTTCTATCCAATCAAAACTTGGAGCACTTGCTGATACAAAGTTTGTATTATCGGATGAAGTCATCCATAAAGAATAATGACTGAAGAATTCTTCTGTAAATTCTATATCCGATATTCTTAGCCAATTCTTATACGAAACACGGTCTTTGCCAATAGACAGGAATTCGTATAACCCTGCAAAATGTTCATTCTCTGACAGACTTTCCCAATTCCATTTGAAACTAGGATAATCTTGTACATAATCAATTGATTCAATATTTTTTGAGATGAAATCTAAATCATACTCGGTTACAATTTTTGAATTATACTTTTCAAAAAACTCTTTTGTCCATGAAACATAATCGTATTGGATAAAACCCGGAGTACAAGATGTAGAATCCCAAGAAAGCAGTCCTGTTTTCTCAAAAAAAACAATCAGTTCATCATCCCAAGGATAATGAGATTTATTTTGTAAACTATATGCTAAGAGCATTCCTTTTTCTCTGGCTTCAATAACCATCTTAAGAAATGACTCTGATTTTATACACTTATCTTTAATAGATGATGTGATAACCTTATCCAGGATATAACCAACATATGTGAAGATAGATTCTTTTAACAAGATAAGGTTGTCTACAAGCAAATCTATATTTACGTTATATGTAAAGTACCTCCAATCCCATTGTTTTGTGGGGTTCTCAACAACTAAGTATAAATCTTCTTTTGAGAGCCAAGAGGTTAGATTGAAGAAGCTTATATGTATATTGTTGATGTTGGATTTAACAAAGTCAATGTCTATAAATCTGGAAACGACTTCCCATTCCCATTCTTCGCCTGGTTTTACATGAGCAAGCATTATTTTCTGCGCAACTGGCTTTGTCATATCGTCTCTAGACAAGACAATATTATAGTTCCAGTCAAAAGAATCCGCAGATTCTAAAATATAATTAATAGGGAGTCTAAAAGACAATATCGCAAAATCAAAATGGACAAATGGGTCTTTGAGATGTTTGATTATGACATCAACCGGACAAACATGGGATAATACCCCCCATTGCTCGTATTGACATAGTTCATTCTTTGATATGTATTCAAAAGTTTCGTCATCGTCCCAAGCAGTACGATGATCATTGATGATTATGTCAAATTCTTCTTCCTCAATTTCTTGTTCAAAATATCTGATTTCTTTGTAACTGATGATGGAGTCAGTATCATTCAGCAACTTACAATATAAAGATCTACGAATTTTCTGGTCTCGCAGATGTTCGTTTTCGAAACGGTAAAGCAAATTACATGCTGGTTCAGATAACACATTATCATGAAAAACCAAAGGATAGAAATATCCTTCGTAATCGTACAACTTAACATCTACATAATAAACAGGGAATTTGAAAAGCAAATCTTTTTTTGCCTCGAAGATGTGAAGCTCAGAGATTGACTGTAATCTAATCCTATCTGTCAGCTCATCATTATTACGCAAATTAATACTATCTGGATCAAAGTCGTCTACTCTTTCAATATCTGTAATATCTGAATAGAATCCGAGTGCATTATAGAATGGGAAAAAAACACTATCATCAGGCAGAGAAGATTTGTTGATGTTTTCTAAAAGCTGCTTTTTGCCTTTATATATTTTAAACTTACAGTTCTCTTCTAATGCTATTTTGCCAAGATTCGTTAACCTTATAATTTTCTTCGGCTCTACTTGTTTGTTTTCTTCCACACCAGAGATATCCGAAGAATCTTCAGCTTTAGGTAACACATTAGATTCTTCAACAATAAGTTTCCATTTGAAGGAAGATTCCAATAATTTCTTAAAGAAAACTTTCTCTGCACGATCTTCATAGAATTGTACATTTTCATACAGCCTATTGGCCATGTCAAAACCCAATTTCATGCCGAGTTCTTCTCTTGTCACTTCTTCCCCCTCACAGGAATAAAGTAACTTTAGTATTATCGTTTCAATGTCAGTCAAAGGTTCTTTTTCATAGAACATCACTGTACACTGAGATTCTCTAATCTGCCACGACCTCAACTTTCTATCGGAAGGGAGTGAGGAATAAATAAGAGTCCCTTTTTCAATTATATGTTGATAATCCATATTATTTGTCTGCTATATTATATAAATGTTGTAGATAGATACCGTACCATAGGCCGGTACCGCTTACATGGATATCTTTAATGTTAAACTTATCCATTAAAGACAAGAACATTGGTAAACCAAGACGCATAGTGATCTGGTCATCAATCTTCTTGTTGCCCTTTGATGCCTCAAAATCGAAGTCGTTTAGGTCTCCGACAGTATCAAACTGATTGAGAATAGCTTCATTACATGTATCTATACACTCTAATATTTTGTCTCTTGTCATCACCCTATCATGCTGTGCGGCATTATTCTTTCCTCCTGTTGCATGAGTGATAGCTGTACCGACACTAATGCAGAAACTTTCAGAATCTGACTGCATAGCTTCTCCCATATTCTTATAGAAAACGACTAACCTCTCTTTAATCTTTTGATCACTTTTTTTCAATGCCTCAGATACAGGAGTATCTCTATCAGAATCAAGAAACAGAATATTTCTCAATGCCGTTGTTCCAAGATTTATACTATAAGAATTAATGAGGTCATTATTTTTGAACACAGATACCTCGGTTGAACCTCCTCCCTGGTCTATCATTACTACATGAGGAGATGTCAACATCTGTTGCTTATATCTCGAACTGAAGAGATATGCAAACATCGTTGAAACTGATTCTTCCTTTTTGGATAAGATTCGAACATTAATTCCAGCTCTGCTTTTAATAAAAGCAACTATTTCATCACGATTTTTAGCAGTTCTATAAGCTGCAGTTGCTACTGTATATACGACATCAACGTGTTCGCTCAACATTATACGCTTCCATTGCAATATTGTTGGCATAACATTCTTGTTGAAAAAACGCATATCCATTTCATTCTGCGAGTCAAGACCTTTACCTGTTTCTGTTTTGTATGCATTGCGAATGAAGTTTCTGAAATCAAAAGCTTCAACACTTGCATTCCGAATAACATCTTGATCTTTACCTATTAGACACTTAACAGCTTTTGTTGACAACTCAAGAACTGCGATTTTGGGATTCGACCTATTGGCCATTGGGTTAAGCCATGTTTCTATAACACGCAAGTGTCCATCCGTTTCTGGATTTATGTCTCGTGTATTCAAATTAGCAGACCTATTCTTGGAAATAGGACGAGGCCGCTTCTTCATCAATTGATGTTCCCACTTGATTATTCTTCCACATGGGTTCTCTTTGATAGTATCATAAACATTTTTATAGATAGCATCTCCATCCTTATTTTTGTATGCCGAATAATGTGAGCTATTACCTACAATAATTAGTAAACGTTTGGCTCGCGACAATGCCACATTGAGTCTGTTAGGTGATTTAGCAAATCCCAAATCTGATTGTCTCCTATATCCCAAACCCTTATAGATACGGAAATCTGGAGCTTGTTTATCATTCTCGGCAATACAATTACTTCGAACAAGCGAAACAATAACGATGTTGCGTTCCATTCCCTGGAACCTGTCGACAGAACTAGGTTTCAAAGTCAGTTTACCTGAAAAGTTTGCCTGTAGTCTTTTTAAATGCTTTAGTTGAGCACCATAAAAAGTTATCAAACCTATTTCCTTGTCCTCCTCTGATGTGAATTTGTCGTTATACTGCTTAAAAGAGGCAGAAGATGCTAATTGAGATAAAACCCAGTTGATTGCATCAACTTCGCCCATATTAACTCTAGATGTTCCCTCTGCAATTTCAGGAGAATTAGTGTCTATCCAAATAACGTGGTTTTCAGGTGCAATTAATCCTTCAATATTAATTCCATGAAAACGTGAAAAAGGCGTTCCTTCAGATTCATAATCTTCGTCGATAAAACCGCATTCAAGTCCACCATCCTTTATATAGAATTGTTTAATAACATCGTTTATATCAGGATGCATTCTATATTGTTTTTTAAATGTTCCTTTTATAGAATCATTCGCCTGAACGAACAGTCTCTCAAAATGAGATTTTTCTAACTGGTCAAAGTTATGTCTTACAAAATTTTCAAGCTCAATAATTTGTTCTTTTTCTTCGATGTCTGTAGCTTGAAGTCCTTGATAATGGAGCTTGTATAAAATATCCTCCCTATCTAGATTGGGCGGCAACTGGCGATGGTCCCCTATAATCACTGATTTTTTCCCATAAACAAGAGGCATAGATAGTTCTGATGGTGTTGCCTTAGATGCTTCATCTTGAACAACAACGTCAAAAGAGATGTGCTCGGCATCCTTGAAAACCGATTTATATCTTTTCATAAAGCGGCTTTCAATTTTATCTTTTCCTGCTTCAATAGCTTGATAGTTCTTTTCCGTAATCGAACTACATGTGGCGCCTATGACATTGCAATGCTGACGATATAAGTTAAAAAGTAGTTCTCGTTTATCCTGTGGAAGATTTAAGATATATGTCCTCCACATATCATATACAGTAGGGTCTTTTAAATGACAACGCTTAAGAATATTATTTAACCACCTTTCCAGTACTACATTTTTATTATTGAATAATTTATACTCCTCCGATTCTTCAATAGCTTCATTGTCTTCCGATAATACTCTATTTTGTGAAAAATCAATTCCTGCCCATTTCATCATTTCGGTAAGAGCATAAGGAAGACCTTCAGAAGAGAAGCGGTCGCCGGCTCCTATTCTAATAGGCTTAACAACATTATGCTCTGAGAATTTAAGTCGATCCAGAGCATTATCAACAGCGAGATTAGCCTCAGAAGTTAATAATGTTCTATCCTGAGGATGAGCCAAAGCGAGTTGCCAAATCAACTCCGCGATGGCCGTAGACTTTCCTGTTCCAGGAGGACCTTGAATAACAGCCAAATCTTTAGCCTCTACTGCTTTTGCTATCGCTTCTACCTGCCATTCATTAAGATGTTTGTTCAGGCGGTTCTTTTCTATCGTTTCGATACGGGAAGCGATTTTATCTTGATTGATTGGGGTCGCCTTGCTAGCATCAAACAAATAACTTGCAAGCATTGGATTTCTTAACTGTTCATAGTTCTCTGTAATGTAATCAAAAGATTCTTGAAGGCGATTGACTTTTTCGGAATCACCTGAAAGGTCTGTTGCGACTTTTGTAAGTTTACCTTCATCTATCAAAGATTCTACATTACTTAAGTTTTTTTCATCAACTATGAAAGTTAAAGATGGGTAGTTGACATTTTTTAATTTACCCACCTCAATGCCATTGCACGAAAAAACCTCTCCCCGAAGAGTCCCAACAACTACTGACTCATGTTCTTGCATACCAAAAACATTACGTTCTATATAAAATTTGTCTAACTCTTCCAGTGCTTCAATTCTGTATTCTAAATCGATTGGAGGATATTCAGTAATTTCGCCTGTTTCTTCATTTTCTATTGTACAACCCGTCTTTATCTCTAGAATAATGTCGTATAACGCTGCGTGGAAATCGCGTGCTTGCGAATGAGAACTATATGATTGGCGAAAATAAATTTCTCCCCGTCTGGGTGTTGAAATTACAATATTGGGAAAACATTCTTCCAATTGTTTCTTTATTTCTTCTTCTTTATCTTTTTGGAAGCCCCATATCTTGCCTTCAAGAAATGGTTGTGGGAAGAAATTCATGTATAAACACTCGCATTCTTCCTCAAATTCTTTCATTATTCGAGGAGAAATTTGGTCCACATTGGCATAGAAAGACCATGAATTCTTGGTTATAGGAATAAGCGCAGTATTGAATTTCTGTGCAAAAGATTTTTTGAACAGATTGAACTTTGACTCAGTATTGGCATGGACAACAAGTTTCTTGTCTTTCTTGTATAATTTGGCAGAATCCGGAATTAAAACAATAGGCTGCTTCATGTATTGGAGCAGAAGTTTGTTTATTTGAGTAAAAACTTTCCAGATTTCTCTAATTGTCTTTTCCTCACCACCAAGATTCTTAACATCTTCGGCTACTTGCTCTTTAATTGCTTGCTCGTCAGCTTTTTTCTTACTTAAATTATAACGAGTATTCCCATACTTGTCAGGCTTATCCTCGCCTAGAACCATAACTTTGATTTGCTGGCCTTCTTGCAAATAGTCTGCTACTTGGCCATACTTACATGGAACTTCCGAAAAATGAATCATCCCAGAGGTTCTTCCTTCAAGCCTTACGAATGCACCGATTTCAGTAATGTTGAAGATTTGTACAGTGATTATATCGCCTTTGTTATACCCCATTAGTATTTTTATTGAGTTGTATATTTATATGTTACATGAAGTGATTTCTGTTATGAACATGCGCTACATTAGTAATATATGCTCTTGCGTCCATCTTTGTTGAGCAAGATATCAAGGTTTACATCAGAGAGAGAGTCTGGAGAAACGTCTTCTTGTAGACACTCCTCATGTGGAGTAGTCCCACACTTCTCGCGGACATACTTCAGAACTTCATCAAATGTATAGTACTCCGGTAGTTCAAATCCATGATATTGCTCAGATTTCATGAAGAAGTCCATCGCTTCATCATGATTCAAGGTTAATATATTTTTAGCGGCTTTGCTCATATAGGTGTCATTAGCAATTATTCATCTGCAGAATTGTCAGATTTTGACCACAAAGATAGTTATAAAATTCGGAACACAAACAACATCACCTAAGATTCTTCGTTTTTTTGTTGCATTTTAACAGTTGAGAGCAACTTGCAGACACATTTCGCTGCAAATCGCTCCAACCATACTGTTTTGATTGCTTTAATAAGACTGTCCTTTCTTCTTCGTTATAGCCCCCAAACCAAGTTTCTTCGTTCCGTCCCAATTGGTGAGCTGGTCTGCACAGCCATTGGAGCCACCAAGAGAAGTGTAGGTTTCTGCACTACATGATATATAATCAACGAAGGAGATAAAGTTGTCTATGATAGATGGCTCGTAGGTCACATCCCGTTCTGCAAATAGATGTGTCCAGCTGGTGACGCACTCTACATTGAATTTTGAGCAATACCATGATACACCACTAAGGAAGTTGTTGACGGCCGAGGTAATACCTTCCTTTGTGCCTAGGTCCAATTCCATCTTACAGGCAACAGCCATGATACCATAGTAGATGGATGTAGCCTCTTTGTCGTTGAAATTAGTTCTGGTTGTAAGTGCGAATGCTCTGAGTGCAGCACGTCCTTCTGCGATGAAACGATTGAGAATGTTCTGGTATCGATCTTGCTTCTCAGCAGCAAGTCGAGCCTCATGCTCTTTGCGCTCCTTGACCTTTCTTGCTGCCTCGTTGAACTCTGGTTCATTCCAAAGGGAATTCCACTTCCCCAAGAGGTTCTGGTAAGTTGACCGAAGCGAGTGCAGTTCACTCTCAGCCTTGTCTGCACGAACAGTTTCTGCATTTTTTGCATTACGCAGTCGCTCTACGGCGTTCTCATCGATGAGTGTCAAGCGGTATTTGAGTCCATTCACTTCCTCTGTGAGAGTGGTTACTTTAGCACGAAGTCCTCGGATTTCAACATCCTTTGATGAGATGATTTCTTCCTTGGTCTTCAATTCATTGGAAAGGTTCTTGTTCGTGTCCCATGACATGCGGTACTGTCGTCCCAGGATCTCGGCTGTGGGTTCACTCTTCCATTTCAATCCCGCTGCTTTGATAAAGGCACCAATGGTTTCCGTGACACCAGCATCATACGATTCTTTGAGTTTTTCAGCCTCCTCCTTCTTGTACTTGCCTGGCTGGAAGATTTTGGCAAGGAAACCAGATTGAGCAGTCTTCAAATCCTTCAATGCCTCCTCTTTTTGTTGAGTAGCAATAGACGCTTCTGCTTCAATCTCTGCTTTCAGTTTCTCTGCCTCTGCTATAGCCTGTTTCGCCTTACGTTCAGCTTCCAACACAACCTTGCTCTTGTGTCTGCGTTCCCGTTTCTCTTCTTCGGAGAGTTCATGATATGGGATGCCTCGTTCCAAACCATACTTCTTGCCTACCTCATTATAGTATTTTGTGTGGAGGTCAGAGAGGTACTCGGACTTGTCTTTGGCCGTTTCACCCCATACCTTAGCATACGATACACGCTCTATCACTCCCTTGTTTGCCTCGGTCTTGATGTAGTTGCCGCGCTCCTCCTTGGGCAAGGCCTTCCACTCTTTCGTTGACATGACCTTGTCGGGATTGTCCTTGTTGACATACTGACTGCCGATGCGTCCACGCTTCTTGACTTGCTCTACAGGAACGGTCAAGGCATGAGCATGAACACCAGTCTCATCACAATGCACGTCGAAGCCGATGATGTTGTCCTCGCCCCACATACGGCAACAGAACTGATACGTATCCTTTGCCCATTCGTAGATAGCTGGCATCAGCTTGATGTGACTATTGTCTGCGTATGGGTCAGAGGTGTCTATCTGTTGTTCGCCAAAGGCCAGCCGTTTCATCACTTCGTGGTCGCCACCGAAAATGATATTCACCAATCCGTTCGGACTGTTCTGAGCAATTTGGTTGGGATGCCTTGCATCCATGTAAGGTTTGAAGCCCAGTTCATCGTGACGCTGCTGGAGGCGTTGATGAAGTGGAACAGGATTGGAACCAAGAGGCACGACCTCGCATCCTTTGATGACTTCAAAGTTGAGGTGCTTGCGTGAAAAGTTGTAGTGATTATTCTTCTCCGTCTCAACATTCTTTGACTGGTAGCGTTTCTCGTCCCAGCCTCTGCGCTCTGCCTCGTTGCCCATTTGGGCAGAGAAAGATTTCTTGTCTGCACCAACATGGATAGAGGCGCGTGGTTTATTCGTTTCCATTGATAACTTTTGCTTAAGGGTAAAACATTGTTATAATGTCTGTAAGTGGAGGATGCCAGGTCTCGGGCGGTGCCTGAGCATAATAGGAGGACTTTTTAAGTGAGCGGCGATAGCCAGTGAATCTAAAAGTCCCTATTATGTTTAGGACTTTTATAAAAGTCCGTCACACCACGCAGGACGAGACATCTCCATTGTTACAATTTCCGATAGCAGTTTTGACTGGAATGTTCCAGACGACCTTGACGAACGTAGTCATTGATCCACTTGGCAGTAGTGCTTGCGGGATAGCCATGTTTCATGGACACAGCCCGATAGGTCTCTCTGTCAAATTTGTTTGGCAGTGCGGATAACAACTGTTCCATTTTGCTCTTTTTCGTGATAATCTCGCCCTGCCCATTAGTAGTGACCTTGCTTTGTGGCAGATGGGCATAGCAATAGACTGTATGGTAGATGAGAACATCACCTATCGCCATGGCGATGTCGAAATCATCCCTACTGCATCGTATTACGATTCTACTACCATCCTTTGGAGTCATTGCAGAAGGATTGGAGATTTCGTCCATGAACCTGATAGAGGTCAGCACCATCATAATGCGAAACACGGTGAAGGCCAGACGGCGTACCACACTCTGCATATCATGCGAGATGTCATCGACCACCTCTTGATTCATCTGTCTGAAATGCTCATTGAACTCCTTGCAGTATTCTTGAGGGATGACAATACGGTAACTACCACCACGGAAGAATGACTCACGACGTTGCTTGTACAGCTTACCTAACTGGAAAAATCTCTCTCGCAAAGTGTAGTTGTCATAATTGTGGTTGATACTCTCGACAAGGACATCCCGGAACTCAGCCTTGAATGGCATGTGATAACAGGTGATACGTGAGAAGGTGCCATCCTCAGCCTGAGGTGTCAAAGTGTAGAGTTGTCCAGGCGTTCCAGAAAGACAGATAGCAAGCATCGGTCTTTCAATGACACGATATTCATCGTCCTTCCTGCGGCTCAGGTCGATAGGTTCATGATGATAGCTCTTGCGGATGATGGTGCTATAGTCACCATACTCCGATTTCAGTATGGCACTCAGTGTATCACATTCCGTATCGAATATCAGACCGACACCTCCGTTGTTGTCCAACTGCTGTATGACGGATGCAGCACTACTGTTGGTAGGAATGAAGAGTGTGCGACGGTGTGGAGCCTCATTGACATTGGAAGTATCTTTCTCGCCAGACTTGGACTCGCTTTTACTCTCCTTATATTCTTTCATCAGCCGCTCGGAAGCTTCACGCAGTTCGTTATGGATGGGAGCCACTATCTCGCGACAATATTTCAGCGAGCCTTTGCCCATACCGGCATCGGCCATAACAAAGAAGTATAGCATAGGGTGCCAATCATCGTGATTGTACTCACCGACCACATTGTGAAGTGTGGCTGAGATGCAAGTCAACGTGCCCATCAGCATCATGTCTCGGTCATCTTCTGAGATACAGTTGCCCAACACTTCCTTTAGGAAAGGTGGAAGCATGTCGTATATGAAGGCAGGGAAATGTGGAAGGGATTCTTCATCCAAAATCCATTTGGAGTCCACTTCGACAGGCTGGATATTTGGTTTTTTGGATATTTGATTGTCAGAACCATAAGTCCAAATATCCAAAGTTCCAACGGATGACTTTTGGATTTCTTTGGGATTGGAAATGTCAATACCAGCATCTTTCGCCATCTGAAAAAATGTGGCGATAGATATGCCATCCCCATGTGCAGACAGACATTTATTGTATTGTTTGTCTGTATCACTTGCCTTATACTCGGGGTTTTGCCGACTGACACGGTGAAAGAATCCCCTTCCTGCCTCTTGGAATTCACTTGTAAGAGCAAACCCGACTTTCAGCCAGTTGTCATAGCCATTTGTAATATCTATTCCCTTTTGTTCAATAAGAGAAAGGACACGCTCTACCTTGGCTCGGGTGTCTTCGCTTGTATTGGAGTATGCAGACGGTGTATTGCTTGTGTTGCTGTTCTCTGTGTTAGAAGGGACATTCTCCCATTCTTCTGGTGAAAAAGTTTTCATCTTTAACGTTGTTATACTTAGGGTTAATATAAGCTTCCGGGTCATGTGGAATGAAACAGGAGCGAGAAACATCACTGCCAGATTTGTCGGGCTCAGGATAGCTATTTGCTACGAGATAGTTGAATACTGCATTGAAGAAACGGCTATGCTCCCATCCTTTGCGGAATACCTGAATAATCCATTTTAGCCCATCGCCCGAAGGAGAGCGAAAGAGTAGTTCGGTCTCAAAGCAAGGGTCATTGAGCAGTTTTTCATGCAACGAAGGAATGTCAGCCACATGGTCGAAGTCAATACAAAGCAGATCGGATTGCTGCAACAGGCCGTCCTTGTTTCGAGTATGAAAGATACCAGAGAATGTGCAGAAGTCGAAATTCTCAGCTTTGTACTTGCGTGCCTGGTCTTTGCCAGTAATGGAGCGCAATATTTCTGTTTGCTTCTTTGCATACGGGCCAACGATGTAGCGGTAGATGTCAGGAATGCCGATGCAGCGCAATGGCTCCGTGTTGCGGATGGGTTTTCGGAAAAAGGAAAAAGACAGCAGTTCACCCTCTTTAACTCCGAAAAACTCCTCATAGATAGAAAGGTGGTTATACATGGTTGCGTGTCACCTCCTTTCTGCCTTTGGGATTATTGGCTACATACGCACATGCTTCATCGTAAATGTCATTGACTGACTTGCGAGAGGTCTGCATGAGCCATGCATCAATCTCCGACTTGCGGAAGATGATGCTTTTCCCATTCTTGTGGAAGGGAATGGTGCGATTACTCGTCCAACCGTAAACTGTCTGTTCGGCTGGATGGTTAGGGAGGTAATTGCATAGGTCTTGCAGCGAGAACCATGCATCTGCCTCTACATTGTTGTTTGACTGCAGAGCGTCGAACTTTTGTTCAAGCGCCTCCAACTTCTCAAGGATGTTTAGCCATCATCTGTGGCATTGCATCGAATGTGGGTACTTCTGTACGCATAAAAAATGTGTGTTTAAGTTGGCTGCAGCTTATGCTACAGTCACTCTCTTTTGCAAGAAAGCGACTGCAAAAGTATCGTAAAAAGGAATGGTGATTTGGGCATGATTCAGGGCATAAAAGGAACATGCTTATCATAACTCTATCTTCTTTGCATCATACTGATTATCAGCAATAATAAAAGCAAAAGATATGAAAAATAATTTCGTTATGGCATCGTTATGATTGGTATCATATCCTTGTCATAATGGAAATCGGCAACAAATGGGCAAATATGAAGAAAGCCACTCACACATGAATGTGAATGGCTATGGATGTGAACAACGTAAAAGTTACTGTATGTTTAGACCTATGGTAGTGGAATACGAACTATTCTTTCTTAGAGTCGAAGGGAGTTCCTATCATGTCGTCAGAGAGGTTGATCTGGATGGCATCAGCGGCAGCATTCTTCTTTGCGTCAACTATCTTGGCATAGATTTGAGTTGTTGTTACCTTTTTATGACCAAGCATTTTGCTGACTGTATAGATGTCTGTGCCATTGGTAAGCTGTAGTGTAGCATAGGTATGGCGAAAACAGTGGAAGGTGATGTGCTTGGTGATACCAGATGCTTCTATCCATCGTTTCACAGGTCGATTAATCCATGATGGGTCTTGTAGCCCTTCAAAGACAAGTCGGTCTGCATCGCCTCGTTCGCCACACAAGGAATATGCCTGATCAGAAATTGGCATATACTCTACACCCTTGGTTTTCTGTTGGGTAAAATGGAGCTGGTAATGTTCCTTATCTTTCACAATATCGCGCCACTTTAGCTGTTTGATGTCACTATGGCGCAATCCTGTCAATGCAGAAAACAAGGCTGCTCTTTTGAGAATTTCGCTATCGCATGGTGTTGCTGCCAGTTGGTTGAGTTCCTCCAATGTCAGATACTCGCGCTGGCTTTCCTCGTAGTATATGTTCTTAACTTTGGCTGCAAGGTCGATGGTCAAGTAGCCATCGATGAAGGCTTGATGAATACCTGCCTTGAATATCGAGAAATAGGTCGAGGCGGTATTGGCTGATATGGTTCCTGTCTTACTGCCTCCTTGGGGCGCATTGATAAGGTAATCTTCGATGATATTCAGGTCTATGCTACCAAATAGAAGCGGCTTCCCATCTGTATATAACTTCAGAAGTGCAAGTTCACGATTCCAATTGACTTGAATGGATTTGGAACTATTCTTGTGACGCTTCTCCTTCAACTCTTCAAAGTACTTGATAAAGTCGCACTTTGACCTTTCGTTTTGTGCTGCTTGTTCAGCCTCACTATCTGTGTACAATGACTGATTATCGTATTCGTGCTGACGGAGGTCACGTACTTTGTCAGCAAAGATGCAAGCCTCTTGGTCTTTTTGTGAGCGGCACATGATGATTCCATTTGCATCACGCTTGGGACGATAGTAGGCTTTACCATTAGCCAGTGTCCTTCCTGAACTATTCTTATCAAAGATAGGAGTAGTTATAAACCGCCCAAGTGGTTCATGCTTACGGAGAGGCTTATCCTTGCCAGGCTCAAAGACAGGAAAACTTTCAATGAGCAATGACCACTGCTCCTTGTATTCAGATTTGCGGAGTATTACTTTGAATACCGTGCGCTTCATAGGAGTCTTCATAGTTTGATGGATTTGTAGAGTTTGTCGATTTCTGATTTTGGAGCGTACACATAGTTACCTATCTGTCGGGTAGGGATGGAGAATTTGCGGATATGCGCCCATACGGATGAATCATGAATTCTGAACTTCTTTGAGATTTCTCCGATGGTATAGCAATTCTCTGGTTCCATATTATAAGTTTTAGGAATAGGCTTTTGGGCAGCCTTCCTTACCTTCTTTCTTCTTGGATAACGCTGTTCAAGGTCTGCACGGTTCAACCTCAGTTGTTTTGTACCAAGGTTGACAGCAGGAATTTTGCCTTTGCGAATCTCGCGATACAAGGTGTCTCGTTCAACGCAATAAACGGCAACGGCTTCCTGAACCGAAAGATATTCTCGTATGTCAGGAATCTCTTTTGCCAACTCTTCGTACTTGGCTTCTTTTGCCTCTCTGTCTTTCTTCCTCTTGTAAGCAACATCGGAACATTGCTTCGAACAATATACTGCATCAATGGTGCGAATTTGGAACACCGCACCACAGATAGGGCATTTCCTTCGAATCTCGTATTTTGCTTGTGCCATATATCTATATAATAATGTGTATTTACCTTTTGTTGAACTTCACCGACCAAAGTGTCGCGTGAATGATTTGGTGCAAAATTACGATAAAAATCCGAAAACAAGCCAAGAATGACAAAATTTAACACAAAGAAAAATCCGTGTAACTACGTGAGCTACACGGATTTCATATGTTTGTTTATTGTTTGCTTATCAAGCTTACTTCACTTCTTCGAAGTCTACGTCGGAGACGTTGTGGTCGTCACCCGAGTTGTTGGCGGCGCCGGCATTAGCGCCTGCGTTTGCCTGGGCTTGCTGAGCCTGCTGGGCCTGAGCCTGAGCGTTGTAGATGTCCTGCTGCGCGGCTTGGCAAGCGTTTTCGACTTCCTTGATGGCTGCGTCACAGGCGGCTACGTCCTGACTCTTGTGAGCGTCTTTCAGTTTGGTGAGGGCGCTTTCGATAGCAGCCTTCTTGTCGGCGGGAATCTTGTCACCGAGGTCGCTGAGGCTCTTCTCGGACTGGAAGATGATGGCATCGGCCTGATTGAGCTT
>ERZ779737.1424-NODE-1424-length-18628-cov-7.801863_pt1 | contig 18628 bp, 17 predicted proteins | sample MGYA00511889_ERZ779737 | MGnify/ENA primary metagenome ERZ779737 (study PRJEB29588, sample SAMEA2163575) | human gut metagenome | biome: human gut; feature: human-associated habitat; material: faeces | place: Denmark | collected 2008/2010 ...
GAAGATGTGATTTTAAATAATTCATATATTTGCAAGAGAGCAAGGCAGTTACGTCGGTCATTCCGGTTTCATTCCGGTTGAAATGCGTCGCTAAAAGCGTCGAATCTTCAAGTCCGGCGACTGTTTTTGTTACGGATCGTAAGCAATACAGAAAGTCAGGGTGGCGTTTGCCGCACGGAAAGCGTGGGGCGGCGTCATTAAGTTTTATTCGATAAAGAGGTTAGTATGAGTGAGAGATTGTACATTTTTGACACCACGCTCCGCGATGGTGAGCAGGTTCCGGGATGCCAGTTGAACACGGTGGAAAAGATTCAGGTAGCAAAGCAACTGGAATTATTGGGAGTTGACGTGATTGAGGCCGGTTTCCCTATTTCAAGTCCGGGAGACTTTAATTCGGTGATTGAGATTTCAAAAGCTGTGACATGGCCTACTATTTGCGCATTGACACGTGCTGTACAGAAAGATATTGATGTAGCTGCCGAAGCTTTGAAATATGCCAAGCGCAAACGTATCCATACTGGTATCGGAACTTCAGATTCGCATATCAAATACAAATTCAATTCCAATCGTGAAGAGATAATCGAGCGGGCAGTAGCAGCAGTGAAATATGCGCGCCGTTTTGTAGACGATGTGGAATTTTATGCAGAGGATGCCGGTCGTACGGAAAATGAATATCTGGCTCGTGTTATTGAAGCGGTTATCAAAGCTGGAGCTACGGTAGTGAATATTCCTGATACAACAGGATATTGCCTGCCATCGGAGTATGGGGCAAAGATAAAATACCTGATGGAGCATGTGGACGGTATTCACAATGCTATTATATCGACTCATTGTCATAACGACCTCGGAATGGCTACTGCTAATACCATGGCTGGCGTGCTGAACGGTGCCCGTCAGGTGGAGGTTACTATCAACGGTATTGGCGAACGTGCCGGAAACACGTCGCTCGAAGAAGTTGCCATGATTATCAAGTGTCATAAAGACATAGATATTGAGACGAACATTAATACTCAAAAAATATATCCGACAAGCCGTATGGTTTCCAGCCTGATGAACATGCCTGTGCAGCCCAACAAGGCTATTGTAGGTAGGAATGCTTTTGCGCATTCTTCGGGTATTCATCAGGACGGCGTGCTGAAGAATGTACAGACTTATGAAATTATCGATCCGCACGACGTCGGCATTGATGATAACTCTATTGTCCTGACAGCCCGTAGCGGACGTGCTGCATTAAAGAACCGTCTGGAAGTACTGGGAGTAAAACTCGATCAGGAAAAGTTGGATAAGGTTTATGAGGACTTCCTGAAGCTGGCCGATAAGAAAAAGGACATCAACGATGATGATATTCTGGTACTTGCCGGTGCTGACCGTTCGCACAATCACCGTATCAAACTGGAGTATCTGCAAGTGACCAGTGGTGTCGGTGTACGTTCGGTAGCCAGCCTTGGCCTGAACATTTCGGGCGAGAAGTTTGAAGCTGCGGCCAGTGGAAACGGTCCGGTAGATGCTGCCATTAAGGCGTTGAAGAAGATTATAGACCGCCAGATGACATTGAAGGAATTCACAATTCAGGCCATCAGTAAGGGCAGCGATGATATGGGTAAGGTTCACATGCAGGTAGAATATGATAACCGTGTTTATTACGGTTTCGGTGCCAATACCGATATCATTGCAGCATCTGTCGAGGCCTACATCGACTGTATCAATAAATTCAAGTTGGATTGATCTATACCTTATATATTATATAACTTTCTCTTAAGCAATTGATTTGTATAAATAACTGTTTTAGAAAATGAATACACTGTTTGATAAAATCTGGGACGCCCACGTGGTACAGAAAGTGGAGGACGGCCCTACACAACTCTATATTGACCGCCTTTATTGCCACGAAGTGACCAGTCCGCAGGCTTTCGAAGGGCTGCGTGCACGCGGACTCCGCTGTTTCCGCCCTGAGAAGATATTCTGTATGCCCGATCATAATACTCCGACACACGACCAGGACAAGCCTATCGAAGATCCTGTTTCGCGTACACAAGTCGATACTTTGGCCCGTAATGCCGAAGAATTCGGACTGACACATTTCGGCATGATGAATCCAAAGAATGGTATTATTCACGTAGTAGGTCCCGAACGTGGTCTGACCTTACCGGGCATGACGATTGTATGTGGCGACTCGCATACTTCGACTCACGGAGCAATGGGTGCGGTAGCTTTTGGTATCGGTACCAGTGAAGTCGAGATGGTTATGGCTTCACAGTGCATTCTTCAGACTCGTCCGAAGACAATGCGCATTACTGTAGACGGACAATTGGGCAAGGGTGTGACAGCCAAAGATCTGGCCCTCTACATGATGTCGAAGATGACGACCAGCGGAGCTACGGGCTATTTTGTAGAATATGCCGGTGAGGCCGTACGCAGCCTGACAATGGAAGGCCGACTGACGCTGTGCAACCTTTCGATCGAGATGGGGGCACGTGGTGGTATGGTAGCCCCCGATGAAGTGACATTTGCCTATATAAAAGGTAGAGAATATGCACCGAAAGGCGAAGCATGGGATAAGGCTGTAGCTTATTGGAAAACATTGAAGAGTGACGACAATGCCGTATTCGACAAAGAAGTACGTTTCGATGCAGCCGACATTGAACCTATGATTACTTACGGAACCAATCCCGGTATGGGAATGGGCATTACACAGCACATTCCTACTACAGAAGGTATGGGCGAGGCTGCTCAGGCATCGTTCAGAAAGTCGCTCGACTATATGGGTTTCCAGCCGGGCGAACAGTTGCTGGGCAAACAGATTGATTATGTATTCTTAGGAGCATGTACCAATGGCCGCATCGAGGACTTCCGTGCTTTTGCCTCCATCGTAAAGGGACGGAAAAAGGCTTCGCACGTAGTAGCGTGGCTGGTGCCCGGTTCGTGGATGGTCGATGCACAGATACGCGAAGAAGGTTTGGACAAAGTACTTGCCGAGGCCGGTTTCGAGATCCGTCAGCCCGGTTGTTCGGCTTGTCTGGCAATGAACGATGATAAAGTGCCCGCAGGTAAGTATGCAGTATCTACTTCGAATCGTAACTTTGAAGGACGTCAGGGACCCGGTTCACGCACGTTGCTGGCCAGTCCGCTGACTGCTGCCGCTGCTGCTGTGACGGGTGTGATAACCGATCCGCGAGAACTTTTATAAATGAAGAATGAAGAATTAAGAATGAAGAATTTCCTCTGTGTGCAGCATATAGCGGATGTTTGTTCTTTGTTCTTGGTTCTTCATTCCTGAAAATTCTTAATTATTCATTCTTAATTCTTCATTCATCAAGATGAAACAGAAATTCAACATCATAACTTCTACCTGCGTACCTCTTCCATTGGAGAACGTAGATACAGACCAGATTATTCCTGCCCGTTTTCTTAAAGCCACTACCCGCGAGGAAAAGTTCTTTGGCGACAACCTTTTCCGTGACTGGCGTTACAATGCCGACGGAACTTTGAATAAGGATTTCGTGCTGAATAATCCTACTTACAGTGGTTGTATTCTTGTGGCCGGAAAGAATTTCGGTTCCGGTTCTAGTCGCGAACATGCTGCCTGGGCCATTGCCGGATATGGTTTCCGTGTAGTCATTTCCAGTTTCTTTGCCGATATTCATAAGAATAACGAACTGAACAACTTCGTATTGCCTGTAGTAGTAAGCGAAAGCTTCTTGCAGGAACTCTTCGACAGTATTGCTGCCAATCCGAAGGCTGAAGTCGAAGTAAATCTGCCAGCCCAGACCGTAACCAACAAGGTGACAGGCCGTAGCGAAACTTTCGAAATCAATGCTTACAAGAAGCATTGTCTGATGAACGGACTGGATGACATCGATTTCCTTGTAGAGAACAAAGGGAAGATAGAAGAGTACGAATCGAAAGTACGCGGATGACACTGATTTTACGAGATGGCCACAGGTTGTTTATACGTTGTGTCATCTGTATGCTATAATAACTGATAAATAATGAATCATCCAAAAATAGAAATAATGGACACCACGCTGCGCGACGGCGAACAGACCAGCGGTGTATCTTTCGTGCCTCATGAAAAGCTGATGATTGCTCGTCTGCTGTTGGAGGAGCTGAAGGTAGATCGCGTGGAGATAGCTTCAGCCCGTGTGTCCGACGGCGAGGCCAATGCCGTACGCATGATATGCGACTGGGCAGCACGTCGGGGCTTGTTGCAGCGTGTCGAAGTGCTTGGTTTTGTGGACGGGCATGCTTCTGTGGACTGGATACATGCTACCGGTTGTCGTGTTATCAACCTGTTGTGCAAAGGCTCGATGAAACATTGCACCTACCAGTTGAAAAAGACACCCGAAGAACATATTGCCGATATTCATGCTGTAGTCGATTACGCAGAGTCGCTTGATATGGAGGTGAATGTCTATCTGGAGGATTGGAGTAATGGAATGAAAGATTCGCCCGATTATGTTTTTCAGCTGATGGATGCATTGACTGGTACGGGTATTCGCCGTTTCATGTTGCCCGATACGTTGGGTATCCTCAATCCGTTGCAAGTGATTGAATACATGCGCAAGATGAAGAAGCGTTATCCGCAGGCACACTTTGACTTTCATGCTCATAACGATTACGATTTGGCCGTTTCCAATGTTCTGGCGGCTGTGTTAAGTGGTTGCCGCGGTTTGCACACAACAATCAATGGTTTGGGCGAACGGGCAGGAAATGCACCGCTGGCCAGTGTACAGGCCATTCTGAAAGACCACTTCAACGCCGTGACAGGCATCGATGAAAGTCGTCTGAACGAGGTTAGCCGCGTGGTAGAGTCGTACTCCGGTATTGCCATTCCTGCCAACAAACCTATTGTGGGCGAAAATGTCTTTACGCAGGTAGCGGGAGTTCATGCCGATGGTGATAACAAACGTAATCTCTACTATAATGACCTTCTGCCCGAACGCTTCGGCCGTCGTCGTGAGTATGCTTTAGGCAAGAATTCCGGTAAGGCCAATATCCGTAAGAATCTGGAAGATCTGGGACTGCAACTGGACGAGGAATCCATGCGCAAGGTTACCGAACGCATCATCGAACTGGGCGATAAGAAAGAACTTGTCACGCAAGAAGACTTGCCCTACATTGTTTCCGACGTCCTGAAACACGATGTCCGTACCGAGCGTGTCAAACTGAAGAGTTACATCGTCAATCTGGCTTATGGTCTCAAACCGATGGCTACCATCAAGGTGGAAATCAACGGACAGGAGTATGAGGAAAACAGTAGCGGTGACGGTCAGTACGATGCTTTTGTCCGTGCCTTGCGTAAAGTATATAAAGGCACGTTGGGACGGCGTTTCCCCATGCTGACCAATTATGCTGTCAGCATTCCGCCCGGAGGACGTACCGACGCTTTCGTGCAGACAGTCATCACATGGAGCTTCGATGACAAAGTTTTCCGTACCCGCGGTCTTGATGCCGACCAGACGGAAGCTGCTATCAAGGCTACGATGAAGATGCTGAACATGATAGAAGACGAATACGAAAACAAAAATTAGCGTTGCGAAGTACTCTACCTTGTCGGGACTTTAGTATCTTTGGTTTTGTACAGTTTTTGCAGCTAATAGAAATTGAAAGAAGTGATGAGAAAGATTGTATTGAAGCCTTGGCAACTTTATGTGCTGATATTCATTCTGGTGCTGGGTGTCAACGTCGGTTTGCGTTGGCTCAGTCCCGATAAGGAATGGAAAGACGGTAATTTGCTGGTGAATCTTGTGGTGTCAGCTTTGCTGACGTGCGGTTTCATTGCAGGCGACCGTCGGCTCCGTAAGAATAGAAAATACAAAGATAAAGTGAAAGAATTACTGAAAAATAACGAATAAACAATATGGAACTGAAAGTAGCAGTATTGGCCGGTGACGGTATCGGCCCCGAAATATCCGCCGTAGGTGTGGATGTAATGACCGCCGTTTGCGAGAAGTTTGGTCACAAGGTGACGTATGAATATGCCATTTGTGGTGCACATGCTATCGATGAAGTGGGCGATCCCTTCCCCGAAGATACCTATAATATATGTAAGAATGCCGATGCCGTACTTTTTTCGGCAGTAGGCGATCCTAAGTTCGATAATGATCCTACGGCCAAAGTGCGCCCAGAACAAGGACTGCTGGCCATGCGCAAGAAACTGGGACTTTTTGCCAATATCCGTCCCGTACAGACTTTCAAATGTTTGCTTCATAAGTCGCCTCTGCGTGCCGAGCTGGTTGAAGGAGCTGACTTCCTCTGCATCCGTGAACTGACGGGCGGTATGTATTTCGGCGAGAAGTATCAGGATAATGACAAGGCATGGGATACGAACTATTACACTCGTCCCGAGATTGAACGTATCCTTCGCGTAGGTTTCGAATATGCCATGAAGCGTCGCAAGCATCTTACTGTGGTCGACAAGGCTAATGTTCTGGCTTCTTCCCGCCTTTGGCGTCAGATTGCTCAGGAGATGGCTCCGCAATACCCTGAAGTAACGACCGACTACATGTTTGTGGATAATGCAGCCATGAAGATGATTCAGGAACCGCGTTTCTTCGACGTGATGGTGACCGAAAATACTTTTGGTGACATCCTGACCGATGAAGGTTCTGTGATCAGTGGTTCGATGGGTTTGTTGCCTTCCGCTTCAACGGGAGAGAGCACACCGGTATTCGAACCCATTCACGGTTCGTGGCCACAGGCCAAAGGATTGAACATTGCCAATCCGCTGGCTCAGGTACTGTCTGTGGCTATGCTTTTCGAATATTTTGATTTGAAAGAAGAAGGCGCCCTTATTCGTCGTGCCGTTGATGCTTCGCTCGATGCCAATGTTCGTACCCCCGAAATTCAGGTAGAAGGTGGTGCCAAGTATGGTACAAAAGAAGTAGGTGCCTGGCTGGTGGATTATTTGAAGAAGGCTTGATGTAAGTCCGATGAAAGAAGAAGTTTTGAAACAGAGAGTGCAGCAGAAGATTCTGCTCCTCTCTTTTCTGATTCTTGTAGGGAAGTTCGTTGCTTATTGGCTGACAGATTCTGTCGGTATTCTGACCGATGCTCTTGAAAGTATTGTTAATGTTGCGGCGGGTGCCATGAGCTTGTATGCACTCTATTGGTCGGCTCGTCCTAAAGACAAGAGTCATCCTTTTGGTCACGGAAAGGTTGAGTTACTTTCGGCCTCGGTAGAAGGCATCATGATCAGTATGGCCGGGCTGATGATTATTTACGAAGGTATCAAACGGCTGTTCTTTCCGGTAGAAGTACAGCGGCTCGATATTGGTATTATCATTGTAGCACTTTCGGGTTTGCTGAATTATGCGATGGGATGGTACAGTATCCGTACCGGAAAGCGTTATTCATCTGTTGCACTGGTGGCAGGCGGCAAGCATTTGCAGTCGGATACCTATTCTACTATTGGGTTGGTAGCTGGTTTGTTGCTGCTGCATTTCACACACATCATGTGGATAGATAGTGCGCTGGCATTACTTTTCGGATGTATTATCATTTTTACCGGCATATCTATTTTACGTAAGACTACTGCCAACTTGCTTGATAAAGCCGATGAAGAATTGTTGCAACAGCTGGCCGAAACTCTCAACGAGAAGCGTGGTCCTGAATGGATAGATATTCACAATACCAAAGTCATTAAGTATGGAAGTTTTCTGTATATGGATTGTGACCTTACCATACCTTGGTACTATACAATAGAAGAAGGACACAAATCGGGCGACCGGCTGAAGGCTGCCCTTGAGGAGCGTTTTGCTGACCGCATTCAGTTGACTGTCCATCTGGATCCTTGCAATATCTTTGACCGTTCGCGTTGCGATTGCTGTCCGTTGGAGTGCAAATACCGAAAAGAGGCTTTTAAACAATTGGAGACTATCAGTTTTACCTCTTTTGTGCGGTTGGAAAAGGAAGACTGATATTAAAATAAAATGAGATAATTAGTTGTGATATGCAGAAGATAGCAAAGAACCTTATCGACCTTGTAGGACATACGCGGCTTATGGAATTGTCAGCATACAGCCGTCTGCATGGTTTGTCTTGCCCGCTTGTGGCAAAACTTGAAATGTTTAATCCTTCGGGCAGTGTCAAGGCACGTACGGCATTGGCTATGATTGAAGATGCCGAGAAACGGGGTGTGCTGAAACCCGGTGCAACCCTGATTGAGCCTACCAGCGGAAATACCGGCATTGGCCTTGCCATGGTCGCTACTATCAAAGGGTATCGGCTGGTGCTGACCATGCCCGAAACCATGAGTCTGGAACGTCGTAACCTGCTGAAAGCACTTGGAGCGGAAATTGTGCTGACACCGGGTGCCGAAGGTATGGCGGGTTCCATTGCCAAAGCCGAGGCATTGCGCGATGCTACGCCCGGTGCCGTTATTCTTCAACAGTTTGATAATCCGTCGAACGCTGCCGTACATGAATGTACGACCGGCGAAGAAGTGTGGGCCGATACGGACGGAAAGGTCGATGTCTTCGTGGCAGGAGTCGGGACGGGAGGTACAGTCAGCGGAGTAGCCCGTGCGTTGAAGAAACATAATCCTCGGGTTCGTGTAGTAGCTGTCGAACCGGCTGCATCGCCTGTACTCGAAGGCGGTAAGCCAGGACCACATCGCCTTCAAGGAATCGGTGCTAATTTCATACCGGGCAATTACGACGCTTCTGTTATAGATGAGGTTATTCCAGTGGCCGATGACGATGCTTTCCGTGCATCCCGCGAGCTGGCTGCTACCGAAGGACTGCTTGCCGGTATCTCTTCGGGTGCTGCGCTTCATGCCGCCAGTGTTTTGGCAAATCGGCCCGAGATGAAAGATAAATGTATTGTTGTACTTTTGCCCGATACAGGCGAACGCTATATGTCATCAGGGCTGTATTGATTTGTTTTTTCCCTACTAATCCTTCTTTGACTTATGAAACAAATTACGTTTTCTTTTCTTCTGGCAGCTTTCTCTATTCTTCCGGCTGCGGCGCAGACTTATAACGAATTGTGCGAGCGTGCGGTGGCAGCGACCGAACAGGACAGTCTTCAGCAGGCTGAGTCATACATCCGTCAGGCATTGCAGCTCGAACCTGCCAATCCGCATAATGCCTTGCTGTTTTCCAATCTGGGCACTATCCAGCGCCGGCAACACCGGTATGAACTGGCTTTGGAGTCTTATCGGATGGCATTGAACATCGCACCTATGTCCATTCCTATTTTGATGAATCATGCTACGCTTGCTTTGGAACTGGGGCAAGACGATAAAGCCCGTGCCGATTATTCTCAGGTTCTGGAGTTTGATCCGCACAATCGTGAGGCTTTGTTGATGCGTGCATATATCTACATGCAGCAGCGAAGCTATAAGTTGGCCCGTCAGGATTACGATACTTTACTGAAGGTGGAACCGCAAAGTTACAGTGGTCGGTTGGGATTGGCCACACTCTGTCAGCGCGACACTAAGTATGATGAAGCCTTGATGGTGCTCGATGGAATGCTGGCCGATAAGGGTGGGGCGACACCTTATACACCGCATGAACTGGCTGTTATCTATGTGGCCCGTGCCGGTGTGGAGCTGGATATGCTGAAAAGCGATCTGGCTATGCTTGATTTGGAGAAAGCTATTCAGCTCGACCCCAGCCAGGCCGAAGCCTATCTGATGCGTGGGCGTATTTATCTGCTTCAGAAGAAGAAGGCTCAGGCTAAACAGGATTTTGAAAAAGCAGTTTCGTTGGGAGTTCCTCAAAGCGAAGTCCGCGACTTGATGCGCCAGAGCAAATAAAGCGTTACACCTCAGACAAATCGTCTGATTAGTTCGACGAAGGCTTGGCCGTATTTGCGTTTCTTGTATTCGCCTATGCCACTGATGTTTCCGAATGCTTCGATAGTGGTTGGCCTTTGTTGCACCAACAGGTGCAATACTTTATCGGATAATACAATGTAGGCGGGCAGGACTTCTTCGTCGGCCAGACGCTTGCGTAAGGCTTTTAATGCTTCGAACAGTTCTTCTTCTCCGGTTTCGATGCCGGCGAGGGGGAGTTGGGGCGTACTGACAACCTTTCTGTATTTGCTTTGTTTCTTATCTTTTGTTTCTTCGCGTCTGATGACTACCAGACTTGCTTTTTCCCTGCCGAAGAGTACGTCGCTGCCGGCAGGAGTAATCTTTAAATGATTGTTTTCGTTATAGGCTATCTCGAAGTATCCCAGTTGTAGCATTTGCAGCAGATAGTCTTGCCAGTCGCGGGCAGGAATGTCTCGTCCTGCTCCGTATGTTTTCAACTGATGGTATTCTTTCTCTTTCAGCTCTGCGTTCAGGTTGCCTCGCAGAATGTCTATCAGCATTTGTGTGCCTACCTGCTGGTTGGTACGTGCGATGGCGCTTAAAGCCTTTTGTACGATGATGGTACCGTCGAAGCGCTCGGGCGGATTTCTGCATACATCGCAATTACCACAATCGTGCGTTCGCTGTTCGCCGAAGTAGTTCAGCAGAATACGCCGCCGGCAGATGTCGGCTTCGGCATACTGTTGCATGCGGTGCAGCTTTTCCAGATTAATATCACGCTGCCCGCTTTCGGTAGCAAACTTAGTCAGTAGAATGAGGTCAGCCATAGAGTAAAATAGCAGGGTGTCACTGGGCAGTCCGTCGCGTCCGGCACGTCCAATCTCCTGATAAAAGCTTTCAATGCTTTTGGGCAGGTTATAGTGTATCACCCAGCGCACGTTGCTTTTGTCGATCCCCATGCCAAAGGCGACTGTGGCGCATACCACCTGTACGCGGTCGTTGATGAAATCTTCCTGTGCCTGATTTCGTTTTTCTGTCTCCAGTCCAGCATGATAGATGGCTGCCCGTATTCCGTTTTTCCGTAGCATTTGTGCTACTGTTTCCGTTTTGTTCCGGCTCATACAGTAGATGATTCCGCTTTCTCCCCGGTGTCTTTCTATAAAGTCGAGAATCGCTTTGCTTTTCTCTTTTTGCTGATACCCTCGTTTCACAGTCAGACTTAGGTTGGGACGGTCGAATGATGATATAAAGATGCGCGGCTCTCGTAGTCGCATCTGTTTAACGATGTCCTGCCGGGTCAGTTTGTCGGCGGTGGCGGTCAGGGCAATGATAGGTATCCGTGGAAACATGTCTCGCAAAATACCCAGTTGGGTATATTCGGGGCGGAAGTCGTGTCCCCATTGCGAGATGCAATGTGCTTCATCGATGGCAAAAAACGAGATGTGTATGTCGCGCAACAGGTAGTTGGCTTCGGCCAACAGTTTTTCTGGCGAGATATACAGTAGTTTCAGTTTGCCTTCCATGCAGGAACGGCGGATCTGCATGTTCTCGGTTTCATCATTGTTGCTGTTCAGCGCAGCGGCAGCTATTCCGTTGGTACACAGACTCTCTACCTGATCTTTCATCAAGGAAATAAGTGGAGAAATTACGATGGCTGTACCTTCGCAAAGAAGTGCAGGTATCTGGTAACAAATGGATTTGCCTCCTCCGGTAGGCATTAGTACCAGCGCATCTTTTTTCTGTAGCAGGTGACGGATAATTTCTTCTTGTTGGGGGCGGAAACTGTCGTAACCGAAATATGTCTTGAGGGTATGTAGCATAAAATGATGTTTGGTTTCAGGGGACAAAATTACATTATTTATCAGGAATGTCTGCAATTCTTTGAATGCTTGTTTATTATTAATTTGTCAAGTGTAGAAAGCAATTATACGTTAAAAAATCTTATTAGACCTGCTTTAGACGCTTTATATCCATATTTTGCATGTTTATGCACTAAAAATATGTACGGAAAAAGTTGCATATAAAAAAAAAATGTCAGACTTTTGTAAAGTCTAATAAGGAAATTGTTGAGATTTTCTTGAAATGAATAAACCCCTAACCAGTTAAGTAAAATGAGTGATTTAGAAAACAAAGTGCAGGAAGAAACTTCAAAGAAGCGTCCTTACAACCTGCGCGAGAAGAAAGAAAAGAATGCTGCCTACCGTTCTTTGATCCGTCCGGAATTGGCAGATGAGTTGTACGACAAAATATTGAACATTATTGTTGTGCAGAAGAAGTACAGAGATCCCGATTATTCAGCCAAAGATTTGGCAAAGGAGTTACAAACAAATACACGTTATTTGTCTGCTGTGGTTAATTCTCGTTTTGGAATGAATTATTCTTGTTTGTTGAATGAATATAGAATCAAGGATGCATTGCATTTGTTGACCGATAAGCGTTGTGCCGACAAAAATGTAGAAGAAATCAGCACGATGGTAGGCTTCGCCAATCGTCAGTCGTTCTATGCTGCATTCTACAAGAATATGGGCGAGACTCCAAACGGTTACCGTAAACGTCATGCCGAGAAAAATAAAAAGTGAAAAGCTTGCATAAAGCTTGGCCGAGTTTCGCAAATTTAATTTCATGACACAACATGGGAATGGTTAATTGAGTTTGCGAAAGTGGGAAAGCTCGTAAAAAGGAAATATTCTGAAACTGGGTTTTGGAATACTTCCTTTTCTCGTTTAAAAATACAGATATCATTAGCTACTGTTTTTTTTGAGTAGTTTATTTTAATGCGAATCTTGTCCTTATTTTGAATATGATGAAGAAACAATTATTATCGATGGCCGCTGGGGTAGCTTTATTGGCTGCATGTGGCGGAAATCCCAAAACAACAACTGCCGAGGCAGACAAATTTGATTATACAGTGGAACAATTTGCTGATTTACAGATTTTACGTTATCGGGTGCCTGGGTTTGAAGACCTGTCCCTGAAACAGAAAGAACTGGTTTACTACCTGACTGAAGCGGCTTTGCAGGGTCGCGATATTCTGTTCGACCAGAATGGTAAATACAATCTTCGTATTCGCCGTGCACTCGAAGCTGTTTATACCGGCTATAAAGGCGATAAGAATTCTGCCGATTTCAAGGCAATGGAAGTGTATCTGAAACGGGTATGGTTCTCCAACGGCATTCACCATCATTACGGATGCGAGAAGTTTGTGCCGGGCTTTACTCCCGAATTTTTCAAGCAGGCTTTGGCCAGTGTAGATGCTTCCGAACTTCCTTTGGCCGAAGGGCAGACATTGGATCAGTTCTGCGATGAGATATTTCCGGTGATTTTCGATCCGGCTGTGATGCCCAAGCGTGTTAATCAGGCCGATGGCGAAGATCTGGTGCTCACTTCTGCCTGCAACTATTACGAAGGAGTGACGCAGAAAGAGGCCGAAGACTTTTATAACGCTTTGAAGGATCCGAAAGATGAAACTCCGGTTTCTTACGGACTGAACAGCCGTCTGGTGAAGGAAAACGGAAAAATTCAGGAGAAAGTATGGAAGGTCGGCGGTCTTTACGGACAAGCTCTTGAAAAGATTGTTTATTGGCTGAGGAAAGCCGAAACTGTAGCCGAGACGCCCGAACAGAAGGCCGTTATTGCCAAGCTGGTAGAATATTACGAGACGGGCGACTTGAAGACATTCGATGACTATGCCATCCTTTGGGTGAAAGACCTGAATTCACGTATCGATTTTGTGAACGGCTTTACCGAAAGCTATGGCGACCCGCTGGGCATGAAGGCAAGCTGGGAATCGCTGGTTAATTTTAAAGACCTTGAGGCTACCCGCCGCACCGAGATCATCAGTAGCAATGCACAGTGGTTTGAAGATCATTCGCCTGTTGATAAGCAGTTCAAGAAAGAGCAGGTGAAGGGCGTATCGGCCAAGGTTATTACCGCAGCCATCCTGGCGGGCGATTTGTACCCGTCTACGGCTATCGGTATCAACCTGCCCAATGCCAACTGGATCCGTAGCCAGCATGGTTCGAAGTCGGTCACTATTGGGAACATTACCGATGCTTACAACAAAGCAGCTCATGGCAATGGTTTCAATGAAGAATTCGTTTATAGCCAGGCCGAGTTGGACAACATCAACAAGTATGCCGACCTGACCGATGAACTTCATACCGACTTGCACGAGTGTCTGGGACATGGTTCCGGCAAGTTGCTTCCGGGTGTCGATCCTGATGCACTGAAGGCTTATGGCTCTACCATCGAAGAAGCCCGTGCCGACCTGTTCGGTTTGTATTACGTAGCCGATCCTAAACTGGTCGAGCTTGGCCTGCTGCCCGATGCCGATGCTTACAAAGCGCAGTTCTATACTTATCTGATGAATGGCTTGATGACGCAGTTGGTTCGTATTGAGCCGGGTAATCAGATTGAGGAAGCCCACATGCGCAACCGTGCCCTGATAGCCCGTTGGGTGTACGAGAAGGGTGCTGCCGACAAGGTGGTCGAACTGAAGAAGAAAGATGGCAAGACCTACGTGGTAGTGAACGATTATGCTAAAGTGCGTACCCTGTTCGGCGATCTGTTGGCCGAGATACAGCGTATCAAGTCGACCGGCGATTTCGAGGCAGCCCGTCAGCTGGTCGAGAACTATGCCGTAAAGGTCGATCCTGAACTTCATGCCGAGGTGCTCGATCGCTACAAGAAGCTGAACCTGGCTCCTTACAAGGGTTTTGTCAATCCGAAGTACGAGGCTGTAACCGATGCCAATGGCAATATCACCGATGTAAAGGTGACCTACGACGAAGGTTATGCCGAGCAGATGCTTCGCTATAGCAAGGATTATGCTACTCTGCCTTATGTTAACGAATAAGGCCTGAGGTTGCTTTGTTTGGATAATTCAGGCACGGATTACACGGAAAAACACGGAGAGGAAAATAAAGATAATCCGTGAAAATCCGTGTCATCCGTGCCTAAAATGATTTTATATACCGCATTTGAATGATGGACTTACACGAACAACTGAAAGATATCAAGACCCAGCTCCGCCTTTCGATGAACGGTGCCGTGTCGCAAAGTATGCGCGAGAAAGGTCTTGTCTATAAACTGAATTTTGGTGTGGAACTGCCGCGTATCAAAAGCATAGCTGCTGCTTACGAGAAAGATCATGCGCTGGCGCAGGCCTTGTGGAAAGAAGACATTCGCGAGTGCAAGATTCTGGCTGGTTTGCTGCAACCCGTTGACACGTTCTATCCCGAGATTGCCGATATCTGGGTGGACACCATGCCCAACAACGAGATTGCCGAACTTACATCGATGAATCTTTTCCAGCATTTGCCGTATGCTCCGGCCAAGGCTTTCCAATGGATTGCCGACGAGCGCGAACTTGCACAGGTCTGCGGTTTCCTGACCATTGCCCGTCTGTTGTTAAAGAAGGGCGACATGACCGACCGCGTGTCCAATGAGTTTCTCGATCAGGCAGTTTGTGCCTTTCTGTCGGGTGGGTATCAGGTACGCAGTGCCGCTATGGCCGCCATTCGTCGCTTCATGCAGCACAGCGAAGAGCATGCCTTTATGGTTTGTCGCCGTGTCGAGGGGATGAAGGATTCTTCCCAAGAATCGGAACAGCTTTTGTATGGCTTGGTAAAGGATGAAGTAGGAGGGTAAAGACGTAAGTAAGAAGGGGGAATTCAAAAAAAGGAAGAACTGTACTTCAAAAGTTTTTATTAAACCTTTGGAGTGCAGTTCTTTTTTTATATTTTTGCCGTGCAAGAGTAGCGACTCTGCACAATACATATTAGAATTTTAAGAAGCGTTATGCTTATCTTGTAAAGTTGAAACCTGAGAAATTTCGAATTGATACAAGAGGATAGCATAGTGGTTCTCACGCATATAGCGTGGGCTGCTATTTCCTACACTTGTATCAAGGTTTTCTCAGGACCTCAACTTTAGACGTGGGCATTGCAGTTCCACGCTTCGTGTTTTTATAACTATCTTGGGGGCTGGAGATAATAATGTGGGGACTATCATGGAAAAGGCTGTATGTCCGAATTGTGGAAAAGAACTTTCTGTTTGCAATTATGTAAATGAAACAGAAGCAATTATGAAATGTCGTCATTGTAATAAGAAATTTAAGATCACTTTTGATGAAAAGACATTTCCTTCCAAAATTAATTCTTTTAACTGGGGAGCCTTTTTGTCTGGAGGATTATGGTGTCTATTTAATGGCAAAATTGGTTTAGGATTATTCATGTTGCTATTAGCGTTATTTCAAAACTGGTTTTTCTCTATTTTGATAATAATTATATGTCTGTATCTTGGTATAGAAGGAAATAAACTCGCATGGGATGGTAAAAGGTGGAAGTCTGTTGAACACTTTGAGAAGGTTCAGGAAAGATGGCTCACAGTCGGAATTGCATGTGTGGTCTTATCTATAGCTTACGTTATGATTTTATTTGCGATAATATTATAAGTTATGAAAATCGAAGAAATAACCGAGAAAAAGGAAAGTAGGAATAGTTTTTTGAGATGGGGGAAAAATGAACCTGTGAAAACTAAGAACTCAAATCATAATAATTATTGGTTCCCTTTAAATAGAGGCTACAACAGATTATTATGTGTATTATGGATTTTATCCTCAATTATTGTAACAGGGGGAGTAGCGGATGAAAGTGAGGCTCCATCTATATTCTTTGTTATTCTTATTGTGGAATTTATATTATATTTAGCTGCGATTTGGGTATATCAAGGCTTTAAAGACAATCCAGAAAAAACAGATGATGAAAAAAAACTATAGTTGTTGGGTAGCTGTCGGGATAAGTTGCATCTATCTTCTGTTGTTGGGATATCTTTATGGAGTAAAAGCGTTAAGAAGGGAAACTTTGCATGATTTACGAAGCGGTGACGACGAGAAACTTTCAACGGAAACACAGCCGGTGCAACCTTTTGAGATGTTTGCCTATACTCCTCCTGCGGATTGGACAAAGTATATGGTGGGAGATGATTTTTATATTAGCGTGCCTCCTACTGTGGAATTGAGAAAAAGCGATGATTTGTATACTCAAAGAGTTAGAAATACGGATTGGCATGGTTATAAGATAAATATTTCCACTCCCGTTTTTCAACAGAAAGATTTGGCTGTAATGGATTCTGCGGCATTTCAAACATATTGTCGGATCATATTGGATATTGAGAGAGGAAGCCCTGGGGATTTTTTGAAGTCTTCCGAATCTATGGATCTTACAGCGGAGGATATTCATACTTTGCAGGAAAAAGCTGTGGCAGGCGAAGTGGATACAGAATTTAAGGCTATTACCACGCCTACTGTGCGTTGGGTAAAGATAGAAAATTTATATGGGATTAGGGTAGAGTATATACGGAAAGGAACTGGTCATAATTATACGCATGTATTTCACTATCTTTTCTTTAATGATGATAAAATGGCGCATGTAATCTTGTCGTATAGGGTACGTGATGCTCATAGATGGAAGATGGATTTTGATAATGTAATCAGGACTTTCAAGTGGAAAATCTAATTTTGAGTTTTAGAGGTTGCTGTGTTTTGTTGGGACAAGCCCCTTTTTAATAGCTTTCCAATAGCATTGTACTTTATGTTTTGCTGACGATATTTGATAACAAATAAGCTGATAAAACACCCTCTACATTTTATCAGCTTATTTGCGTTTTTACGGGTTCAGCTTATCCTAACGGATCCTCACCTCCACCTCCGGATGAAGTCCCTACTTCGCTGCTGTCAGGAGTGGTCAGTGCTTTGTCGTATTCAATCCATTCGAGGCTTTTGCTAACCATACTGCGGGTGGCTGCTCCTGTAGAAGCAGGATAGGTGGTCTCGGGGGTGAAATTTACTTTTACGCGTTGCAGTTGTGTCTGGAAATCGAAGTCTTCTTCGTTTTTCACGCCTTTTGTGTTCAGTCCTAATCGGAAAGAACCGAGTCCTTCCAGTTTTACGCTTTTGCCTTGGGCCATGTATTGTGACATGACGTCTGCCATTTCCGTCAATACGGCTTTAACGTCCGTTTTGGTGACGGTGCTTCTGTCGGCCAATGCTTCTGCTATTTGGTCGGTATTGATGGCGGTGCCTATGGTGATGGCACGGGGATAATATACTTCGGTTTTCTTATTGTATGCTTTTTTATAGAATGCCATATTCGTGATATTTATTTGGGGTTAATAATCTGATTGTTTTTTGTGATGGGTTTGTCGCGATGGCTTTATGGGGGTGCTTGTTGGGCTATGTCCTGTTGTCTCTATGGGCATATCCCAGCGAAGTTTAGGCCATGAGGGCTGTGTTATGAGAGTGGATGGTGAAATAATGGGATGGCGAAGCTGGTCTTATTTGTATGGATTATGGTTTTACTTTGTAATCTATTTTATCATTTGCTTTTGATGCTCTTCTTCTCTCTTTTAGATAGTATAACGGAGAAAATCTGTTTAGGTTGTTCTGTTGTTTAGTTTTTTTTACACATAATACATATTTTTTAATAGCGTTTTTGCCTATGTTTGCAGCACTAAGCTATAAAATAATAGCAAAAGTCTTTTTTGAAGGGTGCTTCCGTGGCTTTTGAATTCGAAAGAACGTTTTGTTTTATAGCTAAGTACTTATTCCTGAGCCCTTAACGAATTGGGGATGGATTGGTCTCTGAGACGTGAGTTTGGAACATTCAGAAATTGCGAAATCTGGATTGGGAATTTGCGATGGAGAATTTTTCCAAAGGGGCTTTCGGAGGTAATTTTTCTTAACCGAAAAGTTGCCATGTTGGGTATTTCAAAAGGTATTAGCTTTTGAAACAGGTTTTTGTATGCAAAATTAGTATTTTTAGCCAAGAGCCCAAGATTTGTTTCTCTCCTTCCTTTTCCCTCTTCCGA
>ERZ779737.1425-NODE-1425-length-18612-cov-2.380773_pt1 | contig 18612 bp, 19 predicted proteins | sample MGYA00511889_ERZ779737 | MGnify/ENA primary metagenome ERZ779737 (study PRJEB29588, sample SAMEA2163575) | human gut metagenome | biome: human gut; feature: human-associated habitat; material: faeces | place: Denmark | collected 2008/2010 ...
TACATACTTTTAATATTTTTCGTTACAGCAGCGAAGGTCATATTTTTTATTCTTTAAGTCAATACGTCAAAATTGGACGCTTACACACTATATTTCTCAGCCAAATAGCGTTCACTGAATTAATTTATTCAGTGTCGTTTTCTTTTGCTGATACTCATGATTTACATTTTCTATTTTATAATGGTTTCACGAATTAAGCCGGTCCTAAATTAACCCCTTTCAACGTTCCATGTGTTTGAATATAAGCGTGTATGGCTCGCTTATCCTCTATCATTTTCCTAAAAAGGCTTTTGCCTTTGGAAACATCATTTTTCATCACATTAGTATTGCGCTAATTTATAATTCATTCAATAGAAAATCCTCAAATTTTTCTTGAAATCTCCCACTTTCAATCAAATCCCGATATTTATCCCTCAGATCAGGATCAACACCTCAAAAATAGATTTCAAAAAACGTTCTTTATTTATTCCAAGCGACCAGGCTTGCGGATAATGGAGCAGTTTCTGCGATTTCAAGTTGATAAGGTTCATCTCTTCATCATCCACATTCAGGCATTGGATGATAAATCGGCAATGGCATTGACATCATAGGGTTTTCATGACTGTTCATGCTTCCGGATTAGCACATTATGGTACTTACTTCGATAAACCAATCTGAGTCATTATCCTTTCTTTCTTTGTGAACGAAAATATTTTTCAAACCATTCATACTCTATCAGAAGACGCCAATACAATTTATTCTTAAACCTATTGGCCGAATTCCGGTCCAAGTCAGTACCCAATAAAATTTCATCACGTTGTTCCGGACTTTCCAAAGCCGATTTCACATCTGCCAATGTATATCTGGTTCTAAAAACGATATTAGCCCATATCCGCCGGATCGTACGCAAGTTTACATTTCCCTCTAAATTCAAAGCGTCTATCGTGCCACTTATTTTATCATCATACGTCATCAAACCATCTATCTCATATTTCACAGGCGTATTCCTCATGAAGAAGAACGGCACAATACGCTTTTGTCCTCTTTTATTATTACAACATTCATGCAATTTGGAGAGACATTCCTCATCCGGTTTATCTGTTCTATAAATAGCCCCACTACAAGAGAGAACCAAGTTCTCATAAGCGCAAAAATGCGGATAAGGACGCTCCCTGCGCAGACGTCTTCCCCCCATTCCATCATTGAAGACACGCACATATTTAGAAAAAAAAGGTACGTAAGTATAGTAAAAAGCCATTTCATTCCGTGCGTCTTCCCCTAACTTATGAGGCAAGATATGCTCTATCGTACACAAGTGGCTTTCAGACAATTTCATTTTCCGCATACAATAACAGCAATACCCCTCCTGCTCATGATAGAGTAAAGCCTTAAAGTGCCTGTTCCGTTTAAATGAATCATAATTAAAATTCACATATCCACCTACGTCCGGACTCCAGGCATTACGGATAAAACGGTTGATTATAAAATGCGCCTTTTTCCGATATTTCTTATTCCGCTTATTAATCCACCACATAATCACCCATCATTTCAAGGTATTCTCTATCTCCTTCCAGATCTCCTTGTAACGGTTTTCCGACACAATAGACTTCAGCTCCTTTATTTTTATCTCAGCCAAATCATTATCATGATTCCGAAAAGCCCGGATAATTCCCCTCTTCACATAATCAATGTCCTCATTGGTCGGCATCACTCCCATTCCATCCAGCAAGCCGGCATTATAATCTATACCAAACAAGTCAGGTAAAAGATGCGGTTTCTCTTCACCCGACACCAGACGAAAGACCTGATTCCTTTCATCCACCTTTATATTGGTCACGACCAAAGGAGAATGCGTCGTAACAACAAACTGGAATTTAGGAAACACCGAACAAAGCCGGTCTATCACCTCTATGACCAGCGACGGATGAAGATGCAAGTCAATCTCATCAATCAACACCAGCCCCATGACATCATCCCGGTTCTTCCGATTCAACAAAAACGAACGATAAGCCAGATCCAGCACCATACCATACAATCGCAAATATCCAGCCGGTAAAGAGTTGAAAGGCAACTCTATTCCAGAATGCAGCCTCAGCCATAGTTCCGGTGTTTTTCCCCCCTTGAAAGAGAAAAACACATTATCAATCTGAAAGCTATCGTCTGAACCATCTTTCAACGGAGTGGAAAACTGCATCAACAAACGGATAATATAATTGACTTCCTGAGAAGGAGCAGAATCCTTACTGTCTAACGACAAACTTCTGGCCATCGCGTCAAGCAACCTTAGCTGCCAGATCATCGTACATGCCGTATCGTTATCCCACTGATAATATCCGAAATTTCTCAGAATCCCCTCTCCCTTACTAATCTCATTCTTCGCGAACGAAGAGATATTCGTCTGTTTATGAGGAAACGAATCCGAGAAATAGGCCAATAGAGGAAGTTTGCCGGATGCGTGAGCCAGACTCATAAGCTCCCGATAAGCCTCCTGATATTTGGATGGATACAACGAAGCTCCATAAGTTGACTTTTTATACATATCCCAACTCAGCACCTTGCCGCCAAATAACAACTCCCCATGCAAGTTGCAGTCGGGCACAGCTTCCGCTTTCTCCTTATACCGGTAGAACTCAGCAGCACCTACCGAATTCATCTTCAAGTCAGGGTTTCCTGCAGAGAGATAATCCTTTCCCATCGATTTATCATTGGTAAAAATAAAATTCATTACATAGACCAACGACTTTATCAGCGAGCTCTTACCTGCTCCATTCCGTCCGATAATGACATTCACTCCAGGTTTAAACTCTATTTCGAAATGCTTGAAACAAGCAAAATTATCTATGATTATCTGTTTTAACTGCATAATAGACACCTTCTAACAAATAACTTATTCACAAATATACGGAACATGCTATTCCCGCATGAAACTCCACGAGTCTTTAGGGAGCCAACCTTGTCTGTTTTGATTGATTTCCGAAACCAAGAAACGAACATTCGGCTTTTCTGCGATCAGAAAATCCGCAATCTCATCCGCAGAATGATCCGACTTGATTAAAAACGTATTGATTATATCTGTCCTCCAATCTGATATAAATGAAGCCTTATTCAATAAATCCTTCATTTCCTCTTCCGGCACCAAAACCGCATTATAAATCAGGATGTACACCATAATCAATTATATGCTTTAGATTTATATTCAATCAACAAATTTCTGATTACTTTATTATTTAAATCAGAAACAATCTTTAATGCCTGATCAAACTTTTCTGAAAAGTTCTCGTTCCAATCACACGACTTATAACCAGCAAAATCTATTATCTCTTTCAAATTCAAAAGATAATCCTTCACATTTCTCATCACCACTTCATCTCCACTACAGTGCAATATTAAATCCAAAATATATCCAAATATCAACTTTTGCAATTCATAAAATTCACGATTTAAATTGAGTGAACATTCCGGAGTATTCTTGCCCTCGTCAGCCAAAGGGATCTCCCTCAGTCTGTTCATATCGAACTTTATCTTATAATCCAATTTGATTACATTCAACCGAACCAGCAGCTCTACAATGTTCGACATTATCTGTATATATTTAACGGCACACATATTACTTATCAGGATTATCTTTCCCGTCCTTACTACTTGAATCATTATTGACAATCATGTTTATCAACCCTTGTATCAAACTGGCATTTGTTTCATTAGTCTTTTGCAATTCTGTTTTATAACCTTGAATTGATGTTTCAAAATCAGCTATTTTCGTCTGTATTACAGACTGGAAACCTTCCACCTTCTTTCGTAAATCCTCCATTACATCATCAGAACCCTTTTGAATCTTTTCAAGCTCATCCTTAGATTTACTATCCAATTCATCAAGTTTAGACTGACTGTCCGCCTTCAGCCTTTCGGATACTTCCTTTGCCTTATCCCTGAAATTTTCAAGCCGCTCCAAAGAACTGCGGGCTTCTTTCTGCATCTCATCTACCTTAAACATCGAATAGATGGAAAACACCAAAAATACAATCATCAATACACCAGCCCAAAGCGACAACATGACAAATTCCGACTGAATCCGATTATATTGCATTTCCAGCATAGACTGCATAGACCTGGATTTTTCATCCATCACAGTCAGTATACTCTTATCTACAAAAACCTGCACACTATCGTTTTTCGAAATGCTTTGAATACTCTGTTGCATATCAGTACAGAAAGACTGATGTGAGGAAACAATCCTATCCATGCTATCCTTATAATAAAAATAAGAAAGCACAAACCATATGATAGCCAACAACATACTTACCAAAGCAAATCCGATATATTTATAACGATAAAACACTACATTTTTCGGATTTACAAAATGGCTACAATTGGTTTCTTCACAAAAATCCTTAGCTGTTTTCTGTCCCATATCTTTAGAACTTAATATCGCAAATATACGTAAATATCTTTATTTTCCGCTTTTATTACTTCAAACAGTAATCATTTTATTTACTGCCACGACAATTTATCGACTGAAAAACAGCCGATAAAACAGAAATTTTCGTTAGAAAATAATCTTGTTTTAACATTTTGGTCGTAAGCACTCAATTTAACATATCCCTTAATTAAGGCACATTAAAGCATCTTGAATAAAATTATGTTAAGACATTGACGCTTCTGATATGACCCGATTACCTCTCTCCATAGGCACATAACAGGTCTTGATCCGGTGGACGAAGATCAGGCGTAACAAGTTCTCGAAATCGGCCGCCACCCGGAAAGAGATGCCCCGGTCCGGCTCACTGATCCAGCGCATCCGCCCCTGGAATCGGGGTTCATACTGCCGGATAAGATCGACCGTATCGTCTTTCGACGCGCCATCGATCACCAGATACTCAATATCGGGATAGGTTTGCCCCAGGACACTCTCGAAAGTATCACGGAGCGTCGCGCCACTATTATAGGTAGCGGTAATAATAGATATTCTCATAAGCACAGATAAATAGTATCAGCCCTATTTTAACACAATCCCATACTTCTCCTCCAAATAGGCCCGGATCTTCTCCCGATCTGTTCCACAAGCTCGCTTGATCTCGAAAATCTTGGCATCAACCAGCGTGCGGTACCACCAGCCTTGCAGGAAAGTCCAGATAAAACCGATCTTGCCATCCAGGCAAGCCCCTTTCAGGAAATAACGGTAACAGAAATAGGCGAACGAACGCCAAAAAAGGGGCTGTTTTGCGTATTTATGCTTTTTCATCCGCTTCTGCAAGGCTTGAGCGCTGATCTGTTTATGCTCATCTGTTTCGGCGGCCCCCGTCAGGTCCAATTCGATATCCAATAAATCCACCGCCTCTCGGATTGCGTAGTTCACGTGCTTATGACAGAACCAGGAGAGATCATTCAAGTTATGATCACAAAAATCATGCTCGAACTCGATGGCCCGACCTTCCAAAAGCTGGATATGCTCATCCATCAAACGCTGTTCACAAATACCTTTACCTGTCCGGAACAACCGGAGCAGCTTCACGGGATAAATACCCCGTTTCATCCACTGCCCCATAAAGATATGCCGACGATTAAAGATAATGCCAGTCACATCTTCTGCCATACTCGGCAATCTCTTATGCAGTTCCTCAATCAATTCAGGCAATAGATATTCATCTGCATCCAAACGCAAAACCCACTCCGTGTCTATCCGCAAATGCGCCAAAGCCCAATTGAATTGCTCTGCCTGATTTCCCGGCCAGGTATGTTGAACAACTGTCGCACCCAATGATTCCGCTATTTCCACGGTCCGATCGGTCGAGAAACAATCCACAACAAAGACCTTTGATGCGAATTGATTAACATTTTCCAGACAACGCCGAATATGTATTTCTTCATTATAAGTCAAGATAATGACCGAAATATCCAACATAAACTATTATTTAGATTCGAATATTACACTCATATATACTACTTTATTCACGTCATATTTTATATATGATAATACATTCGTTTTCCTAACACACGATTATTCCGATCTATATAATCCCACAATTTAGCACTAGCTAATGATAATACAATAACAAGTATTGTGGATATTATAGAAAAAAGAAAACCTGATGGATCAAAACGAAATATATTACCATACAAAGATGTCATAAAAGTAAAACACGGAGAGAATAACATTATAGATAAAGAATTCTTACCCAAATAAGAAGTTATTTTTAAATAAATATTACATTCACCATAATATTCACAGAACTTAAATCCTAATAATAAAATAACTAGAACAAGAATAATATCAGCCGAATCCCCTCTATTAAAAGAATGACTCAAGAATGTCAAAACTGCAAAAACGATCAATAATAACAAATTAGATATTTTCAATTTAAAAATATTCAATCTAAATTGATTCATAAATACTCCTATAAGAAAAAATATAGAATTATTAAAATTTGCTACCCCAATATAAGAAAAGCAATATAAACAAGTCAATAATAAAATAAAACGCAATATTTTATGAATCCTAATTTTAAAGCATCCTATATATGTTACTAAGCAAATTAACAACGTGTGCAAATACCAATACGTCCCTATAGGATCAATAAAAAGATGATATAAAAAATCATTAAATCCATTCAATTCTAAAGAATTGGAAGTAAAACCATATTGACTAGCTAAACATATCATCAATATATAGATTGACTCAAAAAGCAAATACACAAATAAAAGAGACTTTAGATAAAGGACAATGGAAGCTAAAGGTTTCTCATATTTAGCAAACAAACCTGATATCAAAAAAAAACCAGGCATATGAAATAGATAGACCCAATGCGTTATATTTGAATAAAGCTCTCGATAAATCCCCATATATCTCAGATGAAACATCACCATTAGAAAAATCAGGACACCTTTAATAAAATCTATTTGCCAGATTCTTGTTGCCATATCAATTCTACTTTATAATTCTTTTTTTTAGACAAATAGCTGGATTTCCTCCAACCACAGTCCATGGTTCTACATCCTTAAATACTACAGCTCGAGCACCAACCACTGCTCCTTGTCCAACTGTAACCCCCATCCCCACAAAGGCATCAGCAGCAACCCATGCCTGATCCTCAATTATTATAGGAGCAGTTATCAAAGGATTCAATGGATTAGTAATATCATGACTAGCCGTGCATAGAAAAGCTCCTTGAGATATGGTGGCATTAGCCCCAATGTGAATAATATCCACATTATAGCAATCCACATCCGATGCTAAACAAGAATAGGCCTCCATAATTAAATTAGCCGGATAATAAACTTTCGCCGATGAATAAACAACAGCCTTTGAATGAATTTTAGCGCCAAACAAACGAAGTAGCATACGTTTCCATCCTAATCCGACACTACGAGGTAAAGGACGAGCAAATAATCCCCATACTATTCCCCACAATAATCGAACCAACTGATGTTTACGACTTAAAGAGTTGTTGTATTTTGATAAATCTATTTTTGTATCACTCATAAACAAATTCAGGTTTGGTTCCACCAGAAAGTATCCATTCATACAGTTGCTTCATCTTTTGTCCAAGAACATCCACTGCATATTTTTCTATAATCAGACGTTTTCCATTCATTCCCATTTGGATTCTGTCTATTTCAGAAGTTTTACAAGCCGCTACTATGGTACGATTAATAGTCTCCTGATCATTATTCACCCACCAACCACAATGATAATCCTCCAATTCTCTCCATGGCATTCCCTTTGAGGCGATAACAGGTATACCACGTACTAAAGCTTCCGTAACAATATTCCCAAAATTTTCAAAATCACTTGGGACAACTAAGTAGCTCAATGACATAATTGCTTCATCTTTTTCTTTTCCGGTAAGAAAACCAGTAAAGCGAACATTATTTAAGTGAAGTCGTTTTACTTCATTGCGCAAAAACTCCTCATATTGTTTGTCGTCTGCCCCAATGACCAATAGTTCTGCTTCTTCCAATTCATTACGCAAAGCATCAAAAGCATAAATTAATCGCTCAATGCGTTTACGTGGATGGACACGTCCCAAATAGCCAAAACGTAGATGATTACTTTGCCTAACAGGGCGATCGATAACGTCAGTCGTTTCAATGGGATTGGGCAATACGGCAACCGGATTTGTAAAACCGAACTCCCGATAATATTCCATTTCTTCAATACACGTAGCTTGAATACAAGCCGCTTGTTGTAGATCTTTACGTTGATAAAAGGCTAAGGATATTTTTTTTACAAAAGAAGAATGCGCCATCGCTTGAGGATACATCATGCCACGAAGTGTTATCAGGTAAGGCTTCCGATGGTTACGAGCAAAGGTAGCCACGCCATGACCTAAATATTGCCAAAGTCCTTGGATGTGATAAATATCATACAACGGTAACTTCTCTAATGTACGGGAAAGTCCGCACATATATCCAAAACGAATATTTTTTATGGATTCTGTATAATGAATAGGCACATCGTTAGCGATAAGCTTACCATCTCCTATAAGTGGTGACATTACAATTTCCGCATTAATGTTTGACCGCATTAATCCTTTCAACGTAAGATAAGTACTTAATGCAGGACCGCCAGACTTTATATCTAATGAACCGGAATGAAGGACTTTCATACGATTACTACTTTATATCATTTACCATCTCATTAATGACTCTCGATACCACCTTTTGAGGATTATATTTTTGATTGGCGATTTCTAACGATTTAGTTTTAGCATTACTAATCCACTCATCACTAACCTCTATTATCTTATTTATTTTTTCAATTGCTTGAGACGATTTGGAATAATCAAATACATATCCATTTACTCCTTCTTCTATGACCTCAGGATAATTGCCAACATGAGTCGTTACTAATAAAGGTTTACCACTCCATAAAGCTTCTATACATGTTAAAGGATTAGGATCAGATAAAGAGGGCAAAACAAACACATCTGAAAGAGCATACAGCTCAGACATTTCTTTCTGATTTTGAAAACCTAATAAAGATATTTTTAATCCTAAATCAGCTATTTTTGCTTTGATATTAGATTCTAGTGGGCCTGTTCCTGGTATAATTATTGTAATATTAGATTCTTTAAATCTTGTCTTTACCAATAAATCAATAAAATTCATAATTCCTTTCTCAGGAGATAATCTGGCTGGTATAATCCAAACTCTATCATTTATCGTTATATTCCATTTTTGTCTCAACTCTATTTTTTGAGATTCCAATTTACGTGCTTCAATTGAATAAAAATCCTTGTCAATTAAATTAGGAACAAAATATAACTTAGCTGTTTTATTGGCATAATGAGAAATCAACTCTTTTGATAGAGAACCACTATACCAAAAGCCATTACAACTTGAATAAAATTTATATCGAAAATAATTCCGTATCGACAAAAGTAATTTATTGTAATTTCTTGTTTCCAAAAAATGAGTCTCACTCCAAAAAACGGTGAAATAGTTTAGTTTATTTCTATATAATAAGGCTAACCAATTTGTGTAATAAAAATAACTTCCAGCCATTATAACAATCTCAGGATTGATTTTTTTTAAAAAAGAGATAACGGAAACATTCAAATGGTTGTTTATTGGAAATGAAAAATGATATCCAGGCATTAAAACCGCATAATGTGTCTGCAATTTATCATAATTCCAATTTCTTTTAGGCTCACATTTAGTCATTAACAACACTGTAAATCTGATACCTGTCAATTCACAAGCATCATAAAGTCTGTCATAAAAGAATTTTCTATACGGAGTTAAATGGTTCGTGACCAATACAATATTCTTAACCATACTTAATCGATAATTTTACTATAAATATTCAAATAACAATCTACAACCGAATTTAGAGAATATTTACGACTATTAATCCTTCCAAGTTCAATCAATTGTTGACGATATTCCTCTGAGCCCAAAACTCGCAGATAGCCCTCTCTTATAGATTCAATATCATAAGGATCAACTAAACAAGCTGCATCAGAAGCTACAGTAATCATTGGCTCTATATTAGAGGTTACACAAATTCGTCCTACGGCTTGTGCTTCGATAATAGGCATTCCAAAACCTTCATAAGTAGATGTAACATTTACAATGTCGCAATTCTTGTATTCCTCTACAATTTCATCATCTGTCAAGCCATAGGCATTAGAATATATAAGACCACTCTCTTCTAAAGCAGAAACTTGCTCTTGTGAAAGCTTCCCAATAATACGTAGACGAACCTTCAATCCACTTAATGCAGCTATAGTGCGAAGCAAATTCTTGTTTTCTTTGGTTCCTATATGTAAAATTATAGGAAGGGAAGAATTAAACTTCTTAGGGGAAAAAACAAATCCTTCAAAGATAGGATCAGGAATAACCTCTACCCTATTGGCAGGAATGTTCAAATGTTTCAACAATACTCTTTTAGTGTAATCACTGACGCATACAATGATTTTATTCCTACGTAAAGGCCATACCAATAAGAGATACAACAACTTACGTTTAAGAAAATTTAGCTTGATATCTTTATTATAAAGCATTCCTAAATCATGTACCGTAGTTATTGTATTTTTTTTAGGTAGTACAAAAGACAAATAATGTACTGCTCCAGTTATATGATTTATGCCGTCTTTATTTCGATGCTGGTAAGTATATCTCAGATTTGAAAGAACTTGTTTAATACTAGCTCCTCCTGCTTGCATATTAATATTTTCTGTCTCATATCGTTTGGAAATACAATAACTTATTTGCTCGAATACTCTTCCTATACTAATGCCATCTTTAGGATTTCTGAAGAAATATGTTATTTTAGGTATATTCATTTGACTTATTTGATTATTCCATTTAAAATAGGTAGCCGTTTATTGATAAATTTTATACAAGGATACATTATTACCATAATCATACAAGTTGCTACTACTGCAGAGAAGGAATCAAAATATGCACCCGATACCTTAATATGAAATAAAGTCTTATATACAAATTTAAATAAGAACAAAAATGGAGGCTGAAATAAAAGTAATACCATAGTACCACCACCTAAAACACTTATAACATATTGTTTAGATATCTTTCTAAGACTATATGAGAGGGTAATTATCATAAAAATTCCTATCAAACCAACTAAATACATCCATTCCATACCATTGCCATATTCTACTGCATTAAGCGAAACATGGCCAACATAGGGAATCAGAACTACCGTAATTACAAAACAAACAAACATTATAACAACTGCAGTTATACTACTAAACGAGATTTCTTTTATTTGACTTCTTAATAGATGTCCAACATAGAAAAAAGGGAAAGCGGCCAAGCTATTTATCAAATAAAAAGGCAATAACCCACCCATCAAAGATTTAAGCCAGTAAGCAGACAACGGCATTATTACGAATGCCACTATGCAGCCCAACCATAATTTTATTCTTTTTAAAAAATACATTTCTACTTTTATCATAAATAAGGCTATCATAAACCACCCAAAAGACATATGATAACCACCGAAAAAATCAGTAATTGCTTTGCAATAATACGTCCAAAAATCTTGACTATGAAAATAGAAAAAGAAAAACGGTTGCCACGTCAACATTCCTATAACCCACCAAATAAATACTGGAAGTAATAGTCTTAAAGCATCCTTCTTCAAACTGTCCATAAAGATCTTGGGCTGTTTATAGAATACGCCCGATATTAAAAAAAACGTTGGTAAATGAAACTGCCAAACCCAATCACTTACTTGAGAATCTCTTAACCCTAAGTGATCAAATATTACAAGGAACATTGTTAATACTTTAGCTAAGTCAAGCCATTCAATTCTTTTTTGCTCCATACGTTTTTGTTTTTATTTTCATAAGTACATATTTGATGGTTTCCTCATTAGAATAACCGGATGCAAGACAACGCTTTCTCCCCGCTTCGGTTATTTGCCTCCGTTCTTCTTCATGAGAAAGGTAGTACCGACATAACTCCAATAATTCTTCATCAGAAGAGAAAAAAACAGCCTCTTCACCATCTTTGAAAAGTTCTTCATGTTCAATTGTTCTTTCAGCCATTAATAACGAGCCACAAGCAGGAATCTCCATAGTGCGCGTAGTTTGAAGATCATGGTTCATCTTACGTAAAAAACAAAGGGAAATGTCGAAAGCTGACAACGCTTTATTATAGTCTTCAGAATAAAGTCCTTGATTTTCTATCTGAAGGTTTGGAAATAGATTTTTATATTGTAACCACTTTCCTCCTCCCCAAACACGTACAGGAATGCTATGTTTTGCCAAATAAAGAATGGAACGACATCGCTCTTCTTCCCAGGCGCCAATAAAACCGACTTTTCCCCCCAAGCGCTCACGTTCTTTCTCTGTTAGTTGATATGGATGATGAAAAGTAGACTCATAGGCATTGTTAACGAAAAGGATGTTTTTACATCCCATTCGGCGCAAAATTTCTACCGTATATGATTTTGTAGTGATATAATAGTCATAGTAAGGAAAACTTTTCAAGAACACTTGGCTCTGATTATGCCTTTCTGCCATATTATCGGGCGAGTAACCAATAATCAAGCATCTATTCTGAACATGCTTTATAAATCGTAGTGTCTTTGCCTCCACAAAAACTCCTTTGTCTATCCAAATAACATCATACTGTCGAGTTTGCACTTGCTTCCTAATTTCATCATTCAGTTTTCGCTCATGAAATGAAATAGGTAGCCGATAACGAACAAACAAACGATTAACAATACGATAGCAAAAGATAAACCTTTTCAATGTAGTATCTATTCTATCTACTTCACCAAGTTTTTCTAACGCCCAAGTACGATGCAAACAGGTATTACTTACACCTTGACCTGTAAAAGTACCAATGGAAAGAATATGCATATTTTCTTTTACCCAAAAATATAATGTGAATATCGAAACTTACTTAAAAAGTACACAATAACATAACTAACTCCAATATTTATCATTACAAACATTGTTGTTACAACTAAATCAGGCACTCCATCCACAATTGGTATAATTGGATAAATAAACATAATTATCACCATATGAATAAGGTAAATACCAAACGAATAAAAAGACAGAGAGGTTATAAGCTTGTTAAGCTTGCGGTTATGAACATAAAAGGATAGTTTCTTTAAAATGCAAAACATCGCAATGGAATATAATATTATAGGTAAACCTTTATAATCACTAACTAGAACCGTTTGACAATCAAAAATAAAAAAATAAGCTCCCATGAGGGAAACAGCTACCAGAATAAATAACAATGCTGTTTTCAGTCTTAACAACCTCGTTTCATTTTCATTTATTTTTAAATAATACCCCAAAATAAAATAACCTATATATCCATAGATATGATAAAGAGAATACATCCAATTGTGTTCATTGAATGATGCGCACATAACATATTGAAACAACGGAAAAACTCCTGTACAAATCCATAGTATAAGGTAACATTTTAGAGTTCTTTTCTTATTTTCTCTTAAAAACGGATCTATTATAGGTACTATCAAATATAATCCGATAATTACGTAAATAAACCACAAGTGGGCACTTCCCTCATTAAGAATATCTCCATTAACACATATTGGCCTTCCTTGAAGGAATTCTAGAATCGCATAAATTGAAACCCACACTATAAATGGCAAAAATACTCTTTTCGCTTTATCTTTAGCAAATTGCCTAAGGGGTTTGTTCATTGGAAAAGCTAAGTATCCAGAGACCATAAAGAACAACGGAACACCACATTTTCCGAAAAACCACTTTACTTTTTCAAGAAAGTAGGAATCATATTCGATAACATTGGTGTGACACCAAATTATAAAAAACAAAGCGATTACTCTAATGAAATCTAAGAAGAATATACGTTTTCGTTCCATTTAAAGAAATAATAATCTATTATTTTAACCATAATTATGTAGACTACAGACCACATATAAAACATAAGTCCGCAATCTATAAAATTCTCATAATCAATAAAAACAGCAGTCATAAGTGTATAAAACAACCACACTGCTAATACATTATATTGCCGATATTTAACAAAATGCCAAATTCTTGCTGTTAGATATCCGGCCAATAAACATACCACAATAGCTCCTATAAAACCAAAAGCTAGATAAGAAGACCCAATGAATCCCAAAGTAATACTTGCAGTTTTATTTGCTTTCTGAGCTTTAGCTAGGGCTTCTTCATAGGCATACCCCAATGACATATAATACGCAGTAGAACCAACAAGTATTTTGGGTTTATCAGGCCATAAAACACGAGGAATAACAGCAGATGTACTATATAAAAAGTATTCAGGAGAAATTCCTCTCTTATCAGCATAGTCAATAGAGAATGAATTACTTCCAATCGATCCTGCTCGACTCATAAAATATTCCAATCCATTTTGTTTTTCATCATTATTTGACACAGAAAACATATCATTTATATAGGCATTAAAAGCATCATAAATCCTTATCTCATGCCATTCTTTATGTTTTTCATTTGCTAATGACCGAAATGAAGATATATAAGGAAAAACAAAACCTATTACAAATATTAGTATCAAACTAAATTTTACAATATATTTAAATGAGCATATTCTAATGAGCCCTTGTTTATATGCAATTATTAAATAAATCATATATGGCAACAATGGAGTTATGATAGCTTGCTTCATTCCTGTATTAAGAACATACAATATTTCAATTATGGTAATTCCCCAATACATTTTTTTAATTCTATTATTATAATCTAATATTAATGCATAACTAAATATCGCCAATGAAACCAAGAAGCCTCGTTCCGCATATGTGACTAATAATGAAGAAAAAGAAGCTAATGGTATGAAATGGCCAATTACCCTTAGAAATAAAACAAAAATATAATTGTAAAATCCAATCCTAAGAGGATTAATATTGCTTTGACTAAAGCTATCTATCATACTAATATGTACAGCTTCACGTTTTAGCCTATAGCTATCATATAGAAAATATCCACAATAAATCAAATAATGTTCTATGGACAAGAACAAATAACCCAAAGTAAGTACTTGGTTTATAGCAGTTCCTCCCAAATATATAACTTCTCCAGAATTCATCAAATTTACTGTTTGAATGGGGGAAAAACCACAGTATTGTAATGTGATTAAAGCAAATATTATAAAAGGATGAAATCCTGGTGATTTAACCAACTCATTATACAACACGAAGCTATAGGTTATTATATTCCATAGTATTAAGAAATTAAATATTTCAATTGAATTTTTCAAATTCCATAAATAAACAATCAGCGTCAAAAAACCTAATACTACCGCTTGTATCAAAATATAGTAATAACGATATTTTAAAAAAACATTTATCATATCTATTTTATGCATGCCAAAATTAATCGTCACTCTCATATATATTCAGCAGAAACTTTCCATATCTGTTTCCATAATTTTCCCATGACAACTCATCTAATCTGAGCTCTATAGGATCGCATGTCTTTTCAAATTCTAAGGCTCTCAGTATTTGTTGCTTTAAATCTTTTACTGAATAATCTTCCATTTCAAATATCCAGTCCTTCATACCGGTTAATTCTCCTATGCCTTTACCTCCAGTATGCATGGAACAGACAATAGGTAATCCACAAGCAAGGGCTTGAGATAAAACCATACCAAAACCATCCTCTCTACTTGCAAGTACAAATATTCTCCCTCTATTATAGTATTGCGATAATCGTTTTTGATCAACTGGGTCAATATGAACAAAATTGTCATCTTGTGGAAATCTCATATCTCCAATTGCTCCTACATGTAACAAGGTCAAGTTTAACTCATGACAGGCTTTAACAAGCAAATCTACCCCTTTTCTATAATTCCAACCTCCAACCATCACAATATCATATTCTTTTACTACCTTTTCAGGATGAAAATCCTTTAAATCAACGCCATATGGATTAACGAATAACTTTCTTACAGGATAATTTCTCTCTATAAAACTTTCCTTTACATGCTGTGAAGCAATGGATATATAGTCTGCTAATTCATAACCTTCAAGTTCCCGTTTCACATTAACATCAGGTACGGGCTTCATACCCTTCAAGGACGGAATGGATTCTAGTATTCGTTTTTGTTCTAAAATGTGCTTACTTCCCCTCTCTAATATCACAATAGCTCCTTTTCTTTTTGCCCGTTTCAAGGTATAAACATAATTTCCACTCATTGCGATCAACACATCACAACGTCGCATTAATAAACCAGTTAAATAGTCTTGCACTTTTATGGTGAGACTTTTAAAAAAAAGTGTTGGAAACAATCTAGATAACAACAAAAATGGAGCCATCCAAATAAATAAAGAGGCATTACATTCTTTTCTTAATCCAAAATGTAAAGCCCTTTTATCTGGAACAAACGAATAAAAACGTACATCAAAGCCACATCTATCCAATTCACGCGCTAGATCCATCACATGAAATCTACCAGGGGAGGCAATGTTAATTTTCATGATTTATATTAATTATTTTTCAATATATACTTTATGGACTCAACCGAATAATGATTCCACAACCAATTTAAAGCACAAACATTTTCGTTTCTTAAATCCAGCAGCAGGATTTTTGACCTCTACAAATGTATTTTATATATTTCTAATAGCACTCTTATGCTTCCATAAAAACAACTTGTCATTTGTTAATTTAAAGCCCTTATCTATCGTATAAACAGTCATTATTAAATGCATAAATAGCATCGAATATACAATAAGAGACAGAGAACTATAATAACAAATAATTAAATAAGCAATATAGAGTGAAATCCCCGCACTTAGTACAAACCATAATCCTAAGAACACATGTTTGTTTGTAGCCATAAGTGTCACACTACTGGAAATCCATAAATTATTAAAGAATAGTACCACTAAAAATGCAATCATTAATTCATAGTCAAAATCGACTTGACCATGTGTCCAAATAGTATAGATATTTGGACCCAAAATTAATAAGAATACAGCTATTACAGTCATTCCAATAATTGCTGTTTTTATAGTCTTACGATGTAACGATCTCATACGTTCAAAATCCTTTTTCCCGTATGCTATTGAGTATTCAGGCCAAACAGAATGTTGCACCGTAGAGAGTAGTGTTTTTGCGAAATTACACATTGTACGAGTCGTGTTAAACAATACAACGGACTCCTCTCCAAAGAATTTATTTACCAATAATGTATATCCTTGTAATATAATGGCATTTCCCAGAGGGAACGAAAGAAAACCTACAGACGGGATTATTAATTGTTTAACAAGACTAAAATCTATATCTGAAAACTTGAAATTGTATCGGAAATATTTCCTGCCATTCCTATGTTTAAAATAAATTAAGATTATATTTGGCATACAGATCAAAACTACCATAATAGTTATATGAATCTTTAACAATAAGCATAAAAATATAATACCGACATAAATTAATCTAGCAAATTGATCAAAATATACAGCCTTATCCGTATGTCTTGTAGCTTTAAATATAGCATTTTCAATACCCCCATACATACCTGTAAATATTTGTACTATTAACATCATGAACACAAAACAGGCCTCTCTCTGAGTAAGCACATGAAGTCCCATTTGGTTTACAATATCAAAACAATAAGCATACAATAAACAGCCTATAAGAGAAAAAACAAATATAATAGATACAATCGTTATATTTACAGTTAAAAGTTTATTGCATTCAATCAAATCGTTTTCAGCATATTTCATAGTAAAACGATTCTGAATAACATTGTTTAGTCCTATATCAGACATGGAAAAGAATACCGTAAATGCAGAAATCACTATCCAATCCGCATAAAGAGCTGTTCCCCAACAGATCAAATAAAACGGCACTAATATAATCTGGTTTAACAGATTAACACCTACACCAAATAAGTTAGCAACTATGGTTTTACGAATTGGAGAGTCTATATTAAACTTCATACTTACATTTTCTTATTCTTTCAATTTTAATCCAAAATAGAATTTATATAGCTTTTAAGTTTATTCTATACTAAAAGCTGTATTTAATCCCTTCTGAACAAATCTCGTGTATAAACCTTATCTTGTACGTCATCCAAACAAGTATCATAACGATTAGCAATAATGGCATGACTAAGCAACTTAAATTTCTCCAAATCATTTACCACCCGGCTTCCAAAGAAAGTTGTTCCATCCTCTAAGGTCGGTTCATAAATTATTACCGTTGCGCCTTTGGCCTTGATCCGTTTCATAATGCCCTGAATAGCGCTTTGACGGAAATTATCAGAATTACTCTTCATCGTCAACCGATATACACCGATAACGCATTCTTTCTCTTGTGCCATACTATAGTTATTTTGTTCGCTGTAACCATAATATCCCGCTTTGGAAAGCACCTGGTCAGCGATAAAATCCTTTCGTGTCCGGTTACTTTCCACAATAGCCGTCATCATGTTCTGCGGAACATCCTGATAGTTGGCCAGCAACTGCTTCGTATCCTTCGGCAGACAGTATCCTCCGTAGCCAAAAGAGGGATTGTTGTACTGCATCCCGATCCGGGGATCCAGGCAGACACCCTCGATAATACTGCGGCTGCTTAAGTTCCGCATCTCCGCATAAGTGTCCAGTTCGTTAAAAAAACTGACCCGGAGCGCCAGATAGGTATTGGCAAACAGTTTTACCGCCTCCGCTTC
>ERZ779737.1433-NODE-1433-length-18487-cov-3.379557_pt1 | contig 18487 bp, 18 predicted proteins | sample MGYA00511889_ERZ779737 | MGnify/ENA primary metagenome ERZ779737 (study PRJEB29588, sample SAMEA2163575) | human gut metagenome | biome: human gut; feature: human-associated habitat; material: faeces | place: Denmark | collected 2008/2010 ...
ATTTACCTCGTCCAATACGTGTTATTGCTCCATGCCTAACTTCATACCTCAGAAAGGCGAAAACGTCAACATATCTAATATTGGCAAATTTTGCTGTAACTTCTTTTACTACAAAGACATCCTTGGACATCATGAATTCATATACTTTCGCATTCGTTTTATCTTCTTTATAAACGTCTCTCCTTTTTGTTTTTTTCTGTTTATAAGGTTCTATCTTTGGAAGAATATCCGCAATTGTTATGTATGCTTCTTCTTCAGCATAAGTGCTTACAGTTATCGAGCTTCCACCGATGCTTACCATGTAATCCGGAATGTTATCGGTATAGGTTCTCTGTTCTGTAAGAATTTGATATGCTAATTTGCATTTTGCTTCATCTTCCAACATGATGTTTAGGTAGTACTTCGTTGGAGTAACCCGAACTCTTATTTCTTTAGTATAGTCTGGGTTCTGGTTAATAAAATTTCTAACCTTGCTAAAGGCATTTTTTATTACTCTTGAAATGCTTCCCTGCGAAAGATCAACTTTTTCTCCTATTTCGATTTGTTTCATTCCTCCTAATCTATAGAAAACTACTTGTTTTTCTTTGAGTTTTAGCGAGCTCATGTTTAGTAAGAGTTCCAAAGTTCTTTCTAATGAATCTCTTTCTTCTATTCCTTTCGTAATGTCTGTCGGATCTACCAGTACTATGTCTTTAAGTGATATTTTGTCGTCTCCTTCTTCTTTGCATGTTACTATACTTTCCAAAGAGATTTCCTTTGACCGATTTTTAGTTTTTCGCTTTGCCATGTAGAACTCATTTTCTATACATTTTTTAGCATAAGTTCCAAACGTATTATTTGCCGATGCATCATATGTTGCTGTTGCCTTTATTAATCCAATATTTCCTACTGACAACAGGTCTTCATATTCAGTGTTTTTACAAGGTAACCTCCTTAAAAAGTACGGAACAATTTTCAAGTTTTTTTCTACAAGCTGTCTTTGTTTATCATCTAACACATAAGTTTTTGACATTTATAGCTATCCTTTCTTTTACAACTGCTTATTGAACGTCTAAATAAACAATATTCCCCCTCGTATGATTAAATCGATGGATTTACGCTATTCATTCTAGCACAATTTTATGTAAAATGCAATAAAGTGATGCTTATTTTAGTACCACTTTAAATGTTGTTATTCCTTTTTCTGATTCTACAGATATCTTTCCATTATGGTTTTCTACTATGTTCTTTGCTATTGCTAGTCCTAAGCCATATCTGTTTGTATCTCTGTTTCTAGATTCATCCGCTCTATAGAATCTCTCAAATATTTTTTCTCGTATTTCCTTTGGGATTTCTTTTCCCCTGTTTGATACTGTTAATACTGTATCATTCTTTTGTTTTTTCAGTGCAATACTTATTTTTCCATTTGTTTCACTATGTTTTATAGCATTGTCTATGAGTATTGCTACTAGTTGTTTTATTTGACTACTATTACATTTTATATTTATGTCTTTTTGTATATCATATTCTAGTTCTATTTTATTTTCATACATCAAACTCTCGAATGTTAATACAGACATCTCTACTATTTTTGATAAATTTTCTTCTTTAAAACTTTAGAATAGATTTTTTTAAAATAAGGGTTAAATATACGGAATATTAGACATAATCTTTCATGTAGAAAAGGGCATATATAATGGATATGGCAGAGCTGATTGAAAACTTTTCATTCCTGACCGACTGGGAAGACCGTTACGCTTACTTAATTGAATTGGGAAAAGATCTGCCGCCGATGAAACCCGAAGATAAAAACGACCGGACAAAGGTTGAAGGGTGTATGAGTCAGGTTTGGCTGAAAACGGAAATCAATAATGACGTTTTAAGCTTTGTCGGGGAAAGCGACGCGCATATCGTCCGCGGATTGATTGCCGTGCTGCGCATTATTTTGTCGGGCAAAACCAAAGAGGAAATCCGCCGGACGGACGTTGAAGCCGTTTTTAAACAATTAGGGTTGGAATCGCATCTCAGCCCGACGCGCCGCAACGGCTTTTTTGCCATGGTGGAACGTATTCAATCCGAAGCGCGGCAATAAAAAAGCGGCGGCTGTCTGCGGTCTTGGTCCGTGCGAATCCGTTTTTATAAAAATACGGAAAAAATTTGACAGCTTAAAACCGTCCGTCGTTTTACGAAACGGCGGCTTGCGGAAAAACAACAATTCTTTAAAAGGTCAGCGTCCGGAAAATTTGTCTTTGATTTTATCAAAGAACGATTTTTTGCCCCAGACTTTTTCTTTATGGGCGTTTTTATCAACCAGCATATCGACGATGCGGTCGGTATTTAATTTTTCTTCGTAATTAAAAGTTCTGGTTCCTTCACGGATCATGACGGGCATGGGTTTGGAACGCAGCTGATCCAATAACTTGGATTCGGGGGCTTTTTCTTTGCCGAACATTTCCCGGATTTTGTTTTTCGCTTTGAAAAAAGCCACTTCACCCCGCCGTTTCGTCAACAGAGCCCGCTTTTTCATCGTCAGCGTGTGCGGTGACAAAGCCATGACGGGACATTTGCCGACTCCGGCCGCGCGCAGAATTGACGACGCTACCGTGGAACAGTTTGTTGAAAACAAACGATAAGTCATTTTTTTGTTTTTGATCTCGTCGACTTTTTTATGGGCGGCGTCAAATTGTTCACGGGTGATCGGATAAACGATCGCTTCGTTGTATTCGGCAAATTTCGGAAAATCCTGCGACAGTTTTCCCGGGCAGCCGGTGATTTTCTGCAAAGGATTTTTGGCTTCGGAAAAGGAAAAGCTCCACAATGTTTCTTTGCCCGCTTCATCGGTCAGTCCGACAAAAGCATGCCCCGTGTGCGCCGTAATTCCCGAACGTTTAAAGGGATTGTATCCCGGTTTCAGCATTTCCAGCGGCGTGCAGACATATAAGGTTGCTTTGCAGTTTTTTTCATCGGACATGAGCGTATTCCCTGATCATTTTAAAGAAATAATACATTTGTCCAAAAAATTTGTCCAGTTGTTTTTTTGATTCTTGCCTGACGGACAGGCTTTAATATACAGTCAGACAGGGAATTTTGTTCATAGGCGGGGCTTGTGATGCTGTATTCATATATTATTGTTCCGAATAAAGTTTTGCGGGAAGGAATAAAAGCGCCGTTTTTGTTGAATGAACAGGAACTGCGGCATTATGCCGGCCGGGCCGGGACAACCCGGAAAGCCGGAATTGAGGCTTATCTGGAAACGGTGTTTCCGGGCCGTTCGCGTGCGATATCGTGTCTGACGGAACGGGTTCCGGATACGGGCTGCCGGAAAATTCGGGAATTTAAAAGGCTGCGGGAATGTTTTTGTTTTTCCGAAGAAATTCTGAAAAATAAGGAAATTGTGGATTCTGTCTGGTTGATTGACGGGGACAATATTACTCCGGCAGCCGGTTTGGATTTTTCATCGCCGGCTTGGGAAACCGTGCGCGATGATGATGATCTTTTTTTTAAACGAATCCGGCATTATATGCTGGTATTGAAAAACGGTTTTCTGCCGCCCGGATATATAAAAAAGGCTTCGGATTAACGAAGCCTTTTGATTTTATAAATATTTGTCGCCCCAGGGCTTGGCCAGCCGCAGGATTTCGCCCATGGCCTCTTTTTCAAAGAAAGTATGATCCTTACCCCAGATGACTTTTGAAACCGTTTTCTGTCCGCAGCGGTATAAAACCTTGTCTGTCAGCAAATGGCCGCGGAACGGAACGGTCGTGTCTTCGGATCCGTGAACCAAAATAAATTCCGGACGAGACAAAGACGGGTGGGATTCGACTTCGACGGCGTTAATCAAACAGCCGGCGATAATCATGGCGCCGCCTAAAGGAATTAATGTTCCTTCGGGACTCCAGTCCGCCAGCAAATCGGATTCCGCAATCATCTGAACGGCCAGCATGGCGCCTTGCGATACGCCGAAAATATAAGTGTCCTGCGCTCCGATTTTATGAAAATCCATGCGTTCACGGATAAATTCGATGACTTTCAACGCCGCTGAATTATACCAGTTATACATGCGCGTCAGCTTTTTCAAAGGCTTCTTTCCCAGTTTTTCGGGCGGAATCGTAAACCAGACGTCTTTGAAATTTTTCGGTATGCCAAACCATTGCCGGGCTTCTTCGTTGCCGTCCATCGGTTCCAGTCCGTCGGGAACGTAAAAAGCGGCGTTTGGCATTACCTGCTGCAATTCTTTGACAAACCAGGCGTTTGTTTCACCCGTTCCGCCCATGCCGTGCAGATAAATTACCAGCTGGCGGGGCTTTTGGCCGTTTTCGGGCATTAAAACGGCGCTGTTCAGTAATGGTTTCCTTTTCATTTCAGCTCCTTAAAACGGCTCCGGTGGCAGCACTGACGGCTCCGACGACACGACGACAAACGCTTTCGATTTCTTCGTCCGTCATCGTTTTTTCCACCGGCTGAATCGTCAGCTGAATGGCGATTGATTTCTTATCGCCCAGATTTTCGCCTTCGTACAAGTCAAAAACGGAAACGTCCGTAATTAACGCCTTGTCCGTATTTTTAGCCGCGGCGACGATTTTTTCCGCTTCTGCGGAACGCGGCGCCAAAAAGGCCAGGTCGCGCACAATCGGCGTAAAGGCGGACAGTTTTAAAGGTTTCTGCCCTTTGCCGTTTTTCTTTTTTGCAGGCGGCAGGCGGCCTAAAAAGACTTCGCAGGCGCAGACAGGCGTTTTAACGTCCAGCGCTTTCAATACTTTCGGGTGAAGCTCGCCGAAATAAGCCAGAACCGTTTTGCCGATTTTCACCGCGCCCGAACGGCCGGGGTGATACCAAGCCGGCGCTTCGCGCGTGATTTGAACGTTCTGCGGCGCTTCGGCGGCGTCCAAAGCCGCCAAAACGTCCGCTTTGGCGTCAAAAACGTCGACCGGACGTTGAGATACGGCCCAGTGCCGAGGCCCGTTCTGACCGAAGCGAAGCATACAGGCGACCGTTTCCTGTTCCATCGGCTTGAAACCGAAGAACTGCGGACCGACTTCAAACAGGCAGCCGTCCGGCATGCCTTTGGCGATATTGGATCGCGCCGCCGCAATTAAGTTCGGCAGCAGATTCGGGCGCATTTCATTTAAATCCGCGCTGATCGGATTAGCGATCAAAACAGGCTGCGCCGTGCGGAAAGCCTCAGCGTCTTTGGACGACATAAATGACCAGGTAATCGTCTGATAACCGCCCCGTTCGGCCAAAGCCCTGCGGACGGAAGCTTCACGGCGCTGTGCGGGCTGCAGTATTCCGTGAATACCGTTCGGCCGCGGCAGCTCCAAAGCCGGCAGTTTGTCATATCCGTAAATACGCAATACTTCTTCAACCAGATCATGAACGCCGGAAATGTCGGAACGCCATGTCGGGCGGACAACGGAAAAGATTCCGTTTGCGGCCGTGACCGCACAGCCCAGTTTTTCCAGAATTTCACGGCATTTTTCAGCGGGGATATCAACGCCGCACAACTGTTTTACCCGCTGCGGATCAAACAAAATCGGCGCTGGTTTTTCAGGTTCTTTGCCGGTAATAATAATTTCGGAACATTCGCCGCCGCACAGATCCATAATCATTTGCGCCGCCAGTTCCGCTCCGCAGCCGATTGTCGACGCGGGATCAATGCCGCGTTCAAAACGCTGGCGCGAATCGGAAGTTAAAATCAGTTTTTGGCCGGTTTTGGCAATGCTTTCCGGTTCAAAGTAGGCCGATTCCAAAAGCACTCGCGTCGTACCGTCCTGACAGCCGGAAACTTCGCCGCCCATGATGCCTCCGATTGATTCAACGCCGTTTTCATCGGCAATGACAACCATACCTTCCGACAAAGTATACTCTTTACCGTCCAAAGCCAGCAGTTTTTCGCCGTCTTTGGCGGATCGGACAGTGATCTGCCCTTTTACTTTGTCAGCGTCAAAAACATGCAAAGGACGGCCGAACGTAATGTTAAAATAGTTCGTCACGTCAACCAGAGCGGAAATCGGCCGCAACCCGACGGCTGTCAGACGATCCTGAATCCACTTTGGCGACGGGCCGTTTTTAACGTTTTTGATTTCACGCAGGGTAAAGAACGGCGCGCCCGTTTCAACGGCTTCGTTAACCAGCTTGACGGCCGTTTTAAAGCTTGTATGAACCGGCTTGATTTCCGGTGTTTTCAGCGTTCCCAGCCCTGAGGCCGCCAGATCGCGGGCAATGCCGTATACGCTCATGCAGTCGCCGCGATTGGGGGTGATGGAAACGTCAAACACGGGATCGGACGGATAAACGGTTGTGATCGACGCGCCGACAACCGCATCGGCGGGACATTCGATGATTCCCGTATGATCGGGCCCGACGCCCAGTTCGTCTTCGGCGCACATCATGCCGCAGCTTTCAACGCCGCGGATCTTGCCGGCTTTTAATTTATCCCCGAAAGCGGGCACATAATCGCCCGGACGAGCCAGTATCCCTTTCATTCCCGCGCGCGCGTTCGGTGCGCCGCACACAATTTGCAGCAGTTCTTTTCCCGTGTTGACTTTTAAAACATGCAGATGATCCGAATCGGGGTGCGCAACACATTCGTCAACACTGACGACGATTAAATCTTTGACCGCGGCCAAAGGATCAATCACTTCTTCAACTTCCAGCCCGATGGCCGTTAAACGTTCGGCGATTTCATCAACGCCCGCATCGGTATCCAAAAAATCTTTTAACCAGGAAAGTGTGAATTTCATCGTTTGTTTCCTCCCGTCATACTCAGTCCCGATCCCGTCGAGGGAATGTCTAATGGAACGAATCCGTAATGTTTAATCCAGCGCAGATCGGATTCAAAGAAGGTGCGCAGGTCAGGAATGGCATATTTCAGCATAGCCAGACGATCCAGCCCGATACCGAAAGCGAATCCCTGATAAACGTCGGGATCAATATTGCAGGCTTTCAATACGTTCGGGTGCACCATGCCGCACCCCAGAATTTCCAGCCAATCGCTGCCGGCGCCGATTTTTAATTCTCCGCCGGCGCGCGAACAACCGATGTCCATTTCGGCCGACGGTTCCGTAAACGGGAAAAAGGACGGACGGAAACGAACGGGTACATCGTCCAGTTCAAAAAACGTTTTGACAAATTCAATCAGACAGCCTTTTAAGTGCGCCATATTGGTTTCTTTATCGACAATCAACCCTTCCACCTGATGAAACATCGGCGCGTGCGTCGCGTCGTAGTCGCAGCGGTAAGTTCTGCCCGGCACGATCACGCGGACGGGCGGGGTCTGTTTTTCCATGGTGCGGATCTGAACGGCCGACGTTTGCGTGCGGACAATAAATTTGTCGCCGTTTTCTTCGCCTTTCAGGTAAAAAGTATCCTGCATCTGGCGGGCAGGGTGGTTTTTCGGCGTGTTCAAAGCGGTGAAGTTGTGAAAATCGTCTTCGATATCGGGGCCTTCGGCAACTTCAAATCCCATTTGGCCGAAAATGGCGACGACTTCGTCATACGTTTGATACAACGGGTGAATGCGGCCTTGTTTTTCCGGACGCACGGGCAGAGTAATATCGACGGCTTCACGGGCCAGACGAGCATTGATTTCCGCTTCTTCCAACTGTTCTTTTTTATTTTCGATTGCTTCTGCCAAAGCGTTTTTAATCGTATTAAACTGCTGTCCCGCGGCTTTGCGTTCTTCAGGCGCCATCGCCCCCAGAGATTTCATTTTTTCGGTAATAACGCCTTTTTTTCCCAGAACGGAAACGCGCACGGCGTCCAGATCCGTCAAAGTCGCGGCCTGTTCCACCTGTTTTAGCAGTTGTGTTTGCAGTGTGTCCAATTCACTCATTGCCGATAATCCTTATGTTTGTTAAGCAAAAGGGGCGCAGCGCGCCCCTTTTTTTAATGCATTCCGATGCTTAGTTCAGAGCCGCCTTGACCTGTTCGACGACTTTGGCAAACGCTGCCGGCTGATTCATCGCCAGATCGGCCAGAATTTTTCTGTCCATTTCGATGCCTGTTTTGTGCAGTCCGTTAATGAACTTGGAATACGTCAATCCGTATTCGCGCACACCGGCGTTAATGCGCTGAATCCACAAAGCGCGGAAGTTGCTTTTTTTCTTGCGGCGGTCACGGTAAGCATACTGCAGACCTTTTTCGACCTTTTCCAGAGCGATGCGGTACAGCTTGGAATTGCTTTCGCGATAACCTTTGGCAAGTTTTAAAATCTTTTTGTGCTTGAAATGAGCGGTCACACCGCGTTTTACACGAGCCATTTTCTTTTCTCCTTAATTATACGGCATGAAACGATCGATGATTTTGAAATCGCATTCACGCAACAATGTCGTGCCGCGCGCTTTGCGTTTCATTTTCGTGCCTTTGGAAATCAAACGATGGCGTTTGCAGGCGTATCCGTGCTTGATCGCGCCGGATCCCGTGCGGGCAAAACGCTTTTTGACCGAGCTTTTTGTTTTTAATTTGGGCATTTCCGTCTCCTTGATAAAAATGATTTAACGGTTCGGCGTTTTCAGGCTGCCCTGATATAGCCCGGAAAACGCGATTCCCTTCTTAAGGGGCTCTTTCTTATACGGTTTAATTCATTTGATTGCAAGTGTTATTTTAACGTTTGCAGAGTTTTGCCGTGTCAAATTTTGGCAGTTGTTCCGTAAGAGAAAGAACAGGAAAAGCGTTAAAAATACACCGCCAATCCCGCAGCCGTTTTGTCTTTATCCGCGCGGACGTGTTCATATTGAACGTAAATTTCCGTGCCGGTACGGATTTTTATCCTCGCATAAGCGGAAAAACGGGTGTTATCCGTTGCGGCTTCGTATGAAACGATAAACTTTGCTTTATCTGCCCAGCGATAAAGGCCGCCCGTTTTAACGCCAGCAAAAACACTGCTGTCCCGGACGCCGACGATTGGCACGGCATAGGCTGAAAAACCGTTTTTCGATATGCCCGCCCCGATGCCCGTTTCGATGACGCCCATTCCAACCGATTCAAAATTACGCTCAAGCCGCTTTCCCAGCCGACGCGGAAATATTTTGAAACGGATTGAACGGAAAACAATTTCAACAAATCCAGTTTGTCCGGGCGTCCTTTTTGCATATCAAATCGCACGGACAGCATTTTTGTTTCAAGTTCGGAATTATATGCGTCTGAAACGGTGCGCAAGTCTTGGTAGACAGGAGAAAATTCAATATATGTCGTATCTATGGCAAGTCGTGACGGCGCAGCGGCGGATAAAATATTTTTAACGGGACGTTTTTTTTGCGCGGGCGCACGAACATAGGAAATTTTTTTGATTTTTCCTGCCTGATACAGAAATTGAGCGTATTCGACCGGTGTCGTAAAAGGTTTTTTGCGATGATATTTAAAATCGCCGTTGACCGAAGACAACAAGTTTTCCAATGCCGTGTTACAGTTATGAAAAACAAAAGAATATGCTTCTTGTTTATTTTTCTTTTCTTTCACGCGTTTTTTCAACAGCCGTTTTTCCGCATAGTTCAAGTCCAATTCAAATTCCCACAAAGACCTGTTTTCCGACAGCAAATATTCGGCGGCTTTTTGAGAATAAGGCGACAGCACATAAGCGCCTTCGGCTTTTCCTGCCAGCGTTTTCAAATAGGACGCGGCTCCGTTCAAAACGGCGTAATAACTGAAAGCGTGTTCGTATCCGTTTCCCGAAATCTTTAAAAAAGAATGTCCCATTGCCGAAGCGGGTGACGCGTTGTTTTCCGCCGCTATCACCAAAGACACGCGATCGAAAACGACCTTTTGTTCATATTCGGTTTCCGCGACCGCGCCAAACGAAAAAAGCCAAAAAGCGGCGAAGAAAACTCCGCCGCCTTTTGTTTTATTGTTTACAGCCATCTTTCGGCACAACATTGACCATGATGTTGCTGTCATATTCCCAAGCCGATCCGGTAGCAACATCCGTGGTAGACCCCAACAGACCGCCAAAGATGAAGTTCCCCCAGAACCACGGATTAAGACGCGACTTGACAATCGTTGTCGAAGGCAGAACACATTCGGCTTCCGTCACATTGATGACGATATCCCCCGCAGACTTTTCAACCGAAAGAGCCTGAGGAATCAAAGTCGGTATCGTTCCGCTTTTTCCCGTAACGACAACATTTGCCTGTTTTCCGTTTGATGTCGAAATATTCATTGTCTGAGAAGATCCTTTGACAATGGTTGCGCAACCGGACAGTCCCGCCAAAGCGAGCAAGATAAAAATCATTTTTTTCATTGTTCGCTCCCTCAGAAATAAAACCTGACGCCCAGACCGAATTCCGCCAGATTTTCGATATAATCGGTATCATCGTCATAATCCAAAAAGACATAGCGCACATTGCCCGTCAAAGCGATATGCTCGGCCAGTTTGACTTCCGCTCCGATTCCGAAACGCAAACCGATATGATCTTCCGAAGACGAAGTCGTGTACACCCCGTGCATCGAATGAAATTCTTCATCAAGCGAAAAGTCATAATACCCCACGCCTGCGGAAGCAACGACATTGACTTTTTCAGAAGGCGGAAAATAAACAGAAGCATCAACGCCGTACGCTTTAAAACTGCCTGTTGTTTTATATGTACCCGGAACTGAGCCCAAATAAGCATATGTTGTTTTGTCTTCTTCCGAGGAAAACTGATAAAATCCCGTAAGAGAGATTTGATTGTTGAATTTCATACCGGCGGACAAAGTTATCGCGGAATAAGCGTCTTCGACAAAGTTATCCAGACCGTCCGTGATATCCACGCCGATCCCCGAAACATCAAGCCCCAAGACGCCTTGAAGATACTTGGTTTCCGTTTTATCGCCGACAACCTGCACCGGAGCCGTTTGCGCCCGCGCAACGCCGCAAAGCAGGAAAAATCCCGCTAAAAAAGAAATAATTATTTTTTTCATTCCTGAACATTCCTTTGTTAAACATTAAACAAAAACCCACCGATCAGGTGGGCGGATGTTCAGAAACCGTACAATAATAAAAGACGGCATGACGCTTTCGCGCATAGCCTTATAACGCCATCATCCGCCCATACAGAGCAGAATTGGCGTATAATTTTTCAGTCGCCACACACAAGGCGACTATTATTGTAAGGGTTTCTGACGCCCTGCGTTTGTTTCCTTTACAAACGCAAAATTAAACTATCAAAAAATTAAATTAAAAACAAGGCGTAAAAAAAACGGGGCCGAAACCCCGTTTTGTCTGCGTTTTTTAATTTCTGCGGTCGCCGAAAAAGCGCAGCAGATAAAGAAACAGATTGATAAAGTCCATATACAGCATCAACGCGCCGTAAATCGCTTTGCTGGCGACGACGTTATCGGAATCGGAACCGTTGTAAATCTGCCGGATTTTCCATGTATCCCAAGCGGTTAAGCCGACAAAAATCATCACCCCCAGAACCGATACCGTCAGGTATAAGGCCGGACTTTTCAAAAAGATGTTGACGATCATCGCGATGATAATGCCGAACAGCCCCATCATCAGGAAAGAACCGAATTTTGTTAAATCGCGTTTTGTCGTGTATCCGTACAGGCTCATCGCGGCGAACATGCCGGCCGTAATCAGAAAAACGCGCAGAATGCTGATTCCGGTGTAAACCCAGAAAATCGTCGTCAAAGAAACGCCGAACAAAGCGGAATAAATGACGAATAAAGTAAACGCTTTTCCCGCATTACCGGAAGAAACGGCCGATCCCATCATGAAAATTAAAACGAAGGGAGCCAGAATAGCGATCCAGCCCAGCAGATTCGGCTGCCCCGTTTCGGCGGAAAAGAAAATCATTCCCAGCGAAGAATTAGCCAGAAAAAAACTGACGCCGGCGGTAATTAAAAGACCGATCGTCATATAATTATAGACTTTCAGCATATATTGGCGCAGCCCTTCGTCGATTTCCAACGCGCCCGTCCGGGTGATAATGCTGTCCCTGTTTGTATCAAAAGCCATTATTTAAAGCCTCCCTGTTTGAAAAACTGACTTTGTATATACCATAAAATAACGGAAAAAACCAGATAATCAACAGATGACCGCTGCGGCCGGCCGTTTTATGGTTTTATTAACTTTTTTATGTTTTGATCAAAATATGTACAAAGTCTTGTTCGTATGCACCGGAAACATATGCCGTTCTCCAACGGCCGAAGGCGTATTCAGGCAAAAGGCCGAACACGCGGGACTGGGGGACGTTATTTCGGTGGATTCGGCAGGAATCAGCGGCTGGCATGCCGGCGAACCGCCGGACGCAAGGGCCGTTGAAACAGCCTTGAATAACGGTGTGGACATCTTGCCCCTTCGCGCAAGGAGAGTTGTCCGGGACGATTTTAAGGATTTTGACTTGATTATCGCTCTGGATTCAACGCATTTGACGGCTCTGGAAGAAATGCGGCCGGGATTTAGCCCGGAGCATAACAGGGCGGAGCTGGAATTGATGATGCGTTTTGCGCCTCAATACGGGATAAAAGATGTGCCGGACCCTTATTTCGGGGGAAAAGAAGGCTTTCAAAATGTGTTTGATATGATAGAATCAGCCTGTGACGGTTTGTTGAATTATATACGGGAAAAACATTATGCAGGTTGAAAATAATCCGTTGTCTGACCAGATTACGCGCATTGTTGAATCCTCTACGGGTAAACTGGTCGTGTCGGCCGCGACTCTGGCCGGCGGTTTTGCCGACGCCAAACACGTCGTTTTGTCCGACGGGTCGCAGGTCGTGGTGAAGCTGTCCAAAGACGCTTCGGGCGATCTGGCGGTTGAAGGCGCTACAATGGATTATCTGAAACATCATACGCAGCTGCCGATGCCTGAATTGTTTTATTCCGGCCAGGACGCTTTGGTGCATGAATATATTGTCGCGGACGGAACGCTGAGCGTCGATTCGGAACCCGAAGCGGCGGAACATTTGGCAAAACTGCATGCCGTTTCGTCGGATTTTTTCGGATTTGATTATGATACGCTGCGCGGCGGCGTCAGACAACCTAATCCGAAAACCGAAAAATGGGTGCCGTTTTTTACGCAGTACCGGCTGCTGTATATGGCGCGACAGGCTTTGGAATCCGGAAATCTGCCCGTTGAAATGATGAGCCGAATCGAAAGATTTTCCGAAAAAACGGAAGCTTATCTGGACGAACCGCCGAAACCGTCTTTGCTGCACGGGGATATCGGATCCAGCACGGTTTTGTGTCATCACGGAAAAATCAAAGCCTTTGTTGATCCGGCGATTTATTTCGGAGATTCCGAATTTGAATTTGTTTTCTCCGGCGAACAGTCTTCTCTGAGCAAAGTCTTCTTCGATAAATACAATGAACTGCGTCCGTTTCGGCCGGGATTTTTTGAATACAGGCAGAGTATTTATAATCTGTATCCGATGCTGTTGAACGTGAAACTGTTCGGAACGGCCGACCTGCCGCGTATTGACGCCGTTTTGGCCAGATTTGGATTTTAAATTATGAAAAAAGCCGATATTAAAGAATTTTTTGCCCGCTTGAAAAAAGCCGATCCGGAACCGAAGTGCGAATTAAATTTCGATTCGCCTTATACTTTGCTGGTTGCGATCATTTTGTCCGCTCAGACGACGGATAAAAATGTGAACAAAGCAACGCCGGCGTTGTTTAAAGCAGCCTCTTCGCCCGAAGAAATGTTGGCGCTGGGGGAAGAAAAAATTAAAGAATATATCCGTTCGATCGGTCTGTTTAACAGCAAAGCCAAAAATATTATCGCTTTATCAAAAGATTTAATCGAAAAATATAACGGCAAAATTCCCAAAGACGTCGACGAACTGCAAAAACTGGCGGGAGTCGGGCGGAAAACGGCAAACGTATTTTTAAATACAATGTACGGCATGCCGACATTCGGCGTTGATACACATGTTTTGCGGCTGGGAAACAGAATCGGTATCGCGCCGGGAAAAACGCCTTTGGAAGTTGAAAAGAATCTGGCAAAGGCTGTTGTTCACGTTATTCCCGATGATGATTTGAAACATGTTTCGCATTGGCTGGTTTTGCATGGGCGGTACATCTGCACGGCCAAAAAGCCGCTTTGCGGACAATGCCCCGTCGCGGATTTATGTCCTAAAATCGGCGTAAAAGAATAAAAAAAAATCAGAAAACTTTATCGTTCCGCCTGCCGCCTGTTTATTAATTCCTGCATGACGGCGTTTGACAGGAAGCTTTTTCTGTGAACGGTATAAGGTTGTTCTATGGATTTAATCTGCTGCTGAAGTTTTGTTTTTTTCGGGGCTGCGGCAGACATGGTTTTGACCATCAAGGCTGCGGCTCTGTTTTGTTTTTCTTTTTTTATTTTATTCAACTCTTCTTTTTCTTGAACGGTTTGGCTTTTGATGTTTTCCATTGAAAACTTCAGATTCTGTATGTTGCGCTGATCGGGCGGCGGCAGGTAAGAAGCCGCCTCGCGCGCCAATTCCGCGGCGGATAGTTTTAAGGATCGTCCTTTTTCAAAATCCCGCGCATGCATGGCATGAACCAGCTCCGCCGCTTTGTTTTTTGAAGCTCTGATTGCTCTGTAACGTTTTTTTTCATTTCTCAGTTCATCTTGGATATCTGGCGGCAATTCGCGCAGCGGCATTAACTGGCGTTCTTTTTTCTGCCGGTCTGTTATGGTTTCGTTGTTTTTATCGCTTTTTAATCCGAACCGTTCGGCCAGTTGTTTGGTTTTGAGCTGTTCATCTGTCAAAGAAACGCCGCTTTTTTGTAATTGTTCTATTTCAATTAAGGCGGTACGCAGCTGATCAAAGTATTTTTCTCTGGCTCTTTCCTGAGCACGATGTAATACGTATTTCAATCGTTCGTCATTTTCTTTTTTCTGCCGCAGGATTGTGTCCTGTAAAGAACGGACGGAATCTGCTGAAATTAAATTTTCTTCTTCCGGTTGTTTATACTGGTTGTTTCGACCCGATAAATCCGCAAGAATTTGCGGACTTTTTGATTTCACCACATTATATGACAGCTTTTTTTGTTTTACCTGAAGAGGAATGCCGCAGTTTTTGCACGCTTTCAGCAATAACGCTTTCATTGCCGGGGATAACCCCATGGCGACAGCGGTAAATCCATATTGCCGCACGGCGTCCAGCAAAGAAAGAATTCTGCCGATATTAACGTTTTTTTTGGGCATCATTTTTTGGAAAACGGCGCGCTGATCACCGATGTCCATAATTTTTTTACCGTTAAGTAAACTGATCTGGACTGTTTCCTGTCCAGATGCCCCCTTTACAATTTTTACCGAAGAAATTTGGAAATCAGCCTGCCTTTTTCTAAAACGGGCCGGAATTTCGTTCTGAATTTTCTGTAAACGTTCCCAAGCGCTTTTTAAACGATACAGATCTTTCATAAAAGGTTGATTTTCCGTTTTTTGAGTGTCGGCATCTGCCCGTTCTGTTTTCTGCGCCATTATTTTTCTTTCAGATAAAGAGGAAAAAGAACGCCCGATGCCGGGCGTTCTGGAAAGTAAGTGTTATTTGGTATGGTTATTGTTTCTGGCTGCAAGAACCAAAGCCGTTTCTTGTTGACGTTGCTGTTGCGCGGCTTTGACATCATTTCCTTTGGCCTCGTTTGCGGTTTTGCCGGCCAGCTGCAGTTGATTGGCAATTCCCGGCGTTGCAGCAATCTGTACCGCAGCCTGTTGGGCTTTGACCGGATCTGTTTTAGCCAAAGCCGTTGTTGATGTCCGGGCGACTGCTTCCATTTTGTTTTGGATTTCGGGTGTTACCGGAACCAAAGCAGTTTGCGGCTGTTGGACAGCTTCTTGCTGTTGACTTTCCACATGTTCGGGCAACTGAAGACGTCGCGGCTGTTGGACAGCTTCCTGCTGCTGACTTTCCACATGTTCGGGCAGTTGAAGACGTCGCGGCTGCTGAACGGCTTCTTGTCCATTATTTGCAACAACGGCAATTGCAGGAGAGGCGTCTTCTTCTTTGCCGTCTTTACCATCATTTGTCGGAGCAGGCTTGTCATCTCCTTCTTTGCTGTCTTTACCGTCATTTGTCGGAGCAGGCTTGTCATCTCCTTCTTTGCCGTCTTTACCGTCATTTGTCGGAGCAGGCTTATCTTCTTCTTCTTTGCCGTCTTTACCGTCATTTGTCGGAGCAGGCTTGTCTTCTTCTTCTTTGCCGTCTTTACCGTCATTTGTCGGTGCGGGCTTGTCTTCTTCTTTGCCGTCCTTCTGCTGGGCCGGCTGGTAACCCAACCCTTCTTTTTTAAGGCTGTTCATGAATTCTTTACCGACATCTTCGGGTCTTTCTATGCCGGCAGCTTTACGTTTTTCTTCAATAGCTCCAAAACGCTGATCAATACTGGCGGCATGCTCAGCATCTGCCAAATATTTCTTCCGCATTTCTTCAGCTTTTTTTAACAATTCTTCTGATGGAATGAAATCACCATGTACTTTCATACCCAATGTATACATGGCCAAAAACATTTGTTCTTTATATTCTTTCGGCCCTTCCAGATTAGCGGACGTCCAGCCTTTTTCCTGTCCTAGACGAACTAAAGCCAAAGCATCTTCAAAGGAGACATGAGGATCTTCGCCTTCTTTCGTATCATAATGAACGTCAATCTGCCCCGGACGATTGTAAACTCTGGCTCCTGATTCCAAATCCATTTTTACATATGGATTTTTTTTGTCGCCGCTGTTATCTTTTAAGGTAGAAGTTTTGAATTGTCTAAACGGACAAAGATGAGACGGATCATTTTCCACGTCTTCAAGCATCATATACCTGTTTTTGAACGCGGTATTCATCATCTGTTCAAGCAGATCGTCCGTCTTATTTATATCGATGTCAGTATTTATATTTTCGGTTTCTGCCGTATTTCCAAAATGAAATGAACCGACATTTTCGTCATTTGTATTTGCCGGAGCTGCAGGCGTATCTTCTGATTCATTGCCCTCGTTTGTGTTTGCCGGAGCTGCAGGTACGTCATCTGCTTCATTGCCCTCGTTTGTGTTTGCCGGAGCGGCAGGTACGTCATCTGCTTCATTGCCTTCGTTTTCATTTACCGGAGCTGCAGGCGCGTCAGCGGCTTCGTTGCCTTCGTTTTCAGCTGCGGGTTTCGCCGGAACTTCTTCAAATTCGACGTCTTCGATATTTTCATCTTGACGGCTCGAATTAACTTCGTTCAACATCGTGGGAGCTGCGTTTAGTTTCTCTACTTCCTGAGCCATAAATTTATTGGCTGCTTCTTTAGCATTTCTTAAATTAGCAAGAATTTGCGAGTCTAAATTCTGACTTTCAGCTCGGTCATAAAGTTGTCCTAAAAGTTCGGAAGCTTTCTGCGTCGCGGCAGCAGGTGTCATACCTGATCCCACATAGTCAGCCACAACATGCTGTAAATCAAAAGCAAAAGCTTCAAATGATTCTTTTGACGGTTTTTGCGCATAATTGCCCAAGGACTGAGCTAAATTGGCTTCCTGACCTTCAAGAACTATCGGTTCCTGCGCTCTTTCAGGCATTTCATTTCCTCTGACGGCGGGCAGAACGGTGTTTACCGTTTCAGCCGTCTGTTCAACGCGTACAGGGTGCAGATCCGGCTGTTCCTGTTCAGCCGTCTGTTCGACACGCACGGGGTGCAGATCGGGCTGTTCTTGCTGCGTTTCCTGAGTTCTGGCCGGCATTTCTTGTCCCCGGACGGCGGGTAACGTCGTGTTTTCTACATCTTGAAGATTTTCAGCCATGTTTTCTTTCCCTTCATTCTTTTTCATAACATCATAATAACCTGCAACCTGATCTGCCGCTTTATCGGCCCAGTTTATCATTGTGGTTACTTTTCCTGCGGCGAATTTATGATCGGCCGCTAAAATCTCGGTGTTAATGTCATTCAACACCTTGTTAATTGTTTCTTTCATTTCCTGCGGAGCCATGCCTTTTGCCAGGCAATCACACATCAGCAGATCAAGATCGGCGTAAAAAGATTTTTTATTTTCATTATTCTTTTCGGCGCCGCCCCGTACCGCATAGGCAATGGCGCTTTCCCTGAACTTTTCTTCCGGTGTGCGGGAATCCTGAGCGTTCACAGGCACTGCAATACCGTTGACAGCATCATAATAACGTGCAACGCGATCCATGGCTTTATCCGCCCGGTTTTGCATTGTGGTTATTTTTCCGTCGCCGAATCTGTTGTCGCCGGCCAAACCGTCAGAACGGATTTCATTCAAAGTCCGGGACAGATCCTGTTTGATTTCATCGGGAGTTTTTCCCGCCGCCAGACTTTCTTTTACAAAGCCGTCCAAATCGGCATAGAAAGATTCTTTGTTCCGCGCATTATTAATGCTGCCGCTCTGCGATGCATAAATCGCCGCAGTTTCCTTGAATTTTTTCTGTATCTGTGTTTCAGATAAAGTGTCAGTCATAGAAAACCTTTCCAAATTAAATTATTTTTATCGTAGCACACTTTTTTTAGAAAATATATGACAAAAATTTGAAAAAAATTTTTTCTAAGAAAGATGTTTAAATATTATTTATCTTTCTTGCTATTATCATAATAAACAATTGTGAACTGAATATTTCTTAT
>ERZ779737.1434-NODE-1434-length-18485-cov-3.820836_pt1 | contig 18485 bp, 14 predicted proteins | sample MGYA00511889_ERZ779737 | MGnify/ENA primary metagenome ERZ779737 (study PRJEB29588, sample SAMEA2163575) | human gut metagenome | biome: human gut; feature: human-associated habitat; material: faeces | place: Denmark | collected 2008/2010 ...
GGCGAAGAGGCTGCCCCCCGCCGAAGAAAAAAAAGCGTTTGAAGCGCGCCGCAAACTGATTAACAAACTGGTAAAACAGTACCGCAAGGCGCCCGAGGCCGAAAAGCCGGCCATTAAGGCCCGGCTGGCGGAAGCCGTGTCCGAAAGCGTGGACGCGGGTATGGCTTATTTGGAAGGCCGCATCGCCGCCGAACGCGCCAACCTGGATAATTGGGAAGCCAAGCTGAAGGAAGACCAAAAAAATCTGCCCGAGATAAAAGCCCGGCGCGTGGAGGATTTGATTTCCGGCGAAGCCAAACGCAAACACAAAGCCGCCAAGAAAGCCTGGAAAAAGCAGATGAAAGCCGCCAAAAGCCGGTTAAAGTAGCCGTTTTGAACCGCCATACAAAAAGCCTTCCCGTTTGGGAAGGCTTTTTTGTATGGAAAAAAGAACGGTTTAATTGAACAGTTCCGACGATTCCAGCGCGTTTAACGCTTTGGTAATGTCGTTTACCACCACAATCCAGCGGGTGCCGGGCCCCGCGCCGGCGGTGCCGTAGATGGTGGTGATGTTGATGCCGTGGCCGGAAAGGACGGAACCAATGTCTTTGACCAGGCCCACGCGGTTGGGCGCGTCAATGCAGATGGCGTCGGTCTTGACGCTGGTGAAACCCGCTTTGGTCAGCGCGTGGCTGATTTCCTGGTCGTATTTAACGGCCAGGCGCACCACGGCCGCGTCGTAGCGCACGTCCTGCGAAATGGCGATGACGTCTACATTTTCGCGTACAAACAGATCCGCAAAATTTTTCAGCGCGCCGGGCTCGTTAATTAAAAAGACGCTGTATTGTTTAACCACACTGATGGACATTCAAACCCCTTTACTAACAAACATACCTGTTTCTAAAATTATATCAAACCTGCGACTGGAAAACGTAAAAAAAACGGCCCCTGTGCGGCCCGCCTGCGGCAGGGCGGTTGCGGAAGCGTGATGAAAGCGTTATTTTTTCGGGGAAAAGCCGTTTAAGGCCGGGGTTCGGTCTTACGGATAATTTGGAGCATTTGGGCGTGGATTTTGCCGTTGCTCGCCAGCATAGTGCGGCCGTAATCGGGCAGCTTCTTATATTTTTTACCGCTGTAGTCCGTTACTTTTCCGCCGGCTTCCTGCAAAATAAGTATGCCGGCTCCCACGTCCCACGGGTTTAAATTGTCTTCCCAGTAGCCGTCGGTGCGGCCGGCGGCCAGCCAGCACAAATCCAGCGCGGCCGAGCCCAGGCGGCGTACGTCGTGGCAGGAATTTAAAAAGTCTTCAAAGCGCGTGAGCAGTTCCGGCATGCGCGTAAAGCGGTTGTACGGAAACCCCGTTACCAGCAAAGCCTGCGCCAGTTTGGCGGTTTTGGATACGTGTATTTTTTTGCCGTTAAGCGTGGCGCCTTTGCCTTTTTGGGCCAAAAACGTTTCGCCCGTGGCCGGGTTGGCCACGCCGCCCAAAACAGGTTCGTTTTTATAAAACAGCGCGACGGAAACCGAGCATTGCGGAAAAGTATGCGCAAAATTGGTAGTGCCGTCAATCGGGTCAATCACCCAGGTATAATCCGCGCCGGTGTTTTTGACGGCGTCTTCTTCGGCCAGGTAATCGTGCCGGGGGAAGCGTTTGCGGATGATGTCCAGCACCGCTTTTTGGCTGGCGACGTCGGCCTTGGTAACCAGGTTGGCCTTGCCTTTGAGTTCGTAGCCTACTTTGCCGAAATGCCGCCGCACCACCTTGGAGGCGGCTTGCAGACATTCTTGTAAAACGGCAAATTCCTGTTTCATTTTTTAAGGTCCAGCACTTCGGCGGCTTTGAGCTTGTCTTCCAAGTACAGCATGGCTTTGCAATCGTCTTCGTTGTACATCAGCACTTTGCCGAGCAGTTCGTCGTTGCCGGTTTTAAGCCAGCTGGTAAAGTAGACCATGCTGTCCATCGCGCCGCAGTCGTCCTGCCGCCAGTTAAACCCAAACGCGGGCGCGGCGGCTTTTAGCGAGAAGCTCGGCGCGGGCAGGTAAAATTGCTTGTTGACGGAGACTTTTAGGTCGTAGCAAATCTCGCACAGGGCTTTTAGTTTGGCCGCATCCTGCGGGTTTTTGCCGGCGAGATTTTTCATTTTTTTAACTTCGTACTCCGTCCAGTGGTACAGGGCGGTGTTGGCGAAGTCTTTGATATAGTCGTAAAACTGTTCAAAAATTTTGATTTCTTCTTCCGGCGTTTTCGCCACAAAGCTGACGTATTTGTTTTCTTCTTTGTCCCAAATGCCGATGAGGTAGACAAAAGACACATTGTCTTTGGTGAAGGTTTCCGTGGCCTCAAAATCAAAGTACAAATTGTATTTTTTGGCGGGCGGGGGGAAGTGCCCGGCTTCGCGCAGTATCGGCTTGTTGTGCAGGTACGCCTGGGCGTTATAGTAGGAGTCGGTAGCGTGCGGCTCTTCCAGGATGCCTTGCAGTTTTTCAATTCCGGCGCGAGCCACGTCGTCCGTCGTGTACATCCCGTTGATTTTCAGGCACTGGCGCATTTCGGTATTAAGGCCCGGGAGCATTAACAAATCTTTGGTTTCCGCCACCGTTTTGTTGGCGTATACGCGCCACGGCGCGCTGGCGGCTTTGGGCGGTTTGTGGGCTTCAGGCTTGGCCAGCCCGTCGCGGATGCTGCGCCAGTAGGCCAGCTCACGGGCCAGCCGGTCACAATGGTCTTGGTAGGCGACGTCAAGGGTGCGGTCTTTTAAGAACACGCGGGTATTGTCCGGCGTATATTTTTGCGTACAGCCTAGCATCCGGTTCAGCAGGCACACCTGCAGGGCGTAATGCTCCTTTAAATCGTGCGCGCGCTTAAACTGGAAAATGTGATAGTGGTAAGGGCCGAACGCGCTGGGCGCGCCGTCGGAACGGACCAGCAGGTTGATGCTGCCGTAGGTGTTTTCGGGCAGGTTCCACAGCAGGGCGTTGGCTATGGCGCTTTCGCCGCGGGCCATGGCGGAAAGGGTGTTTTTGAAGCGTTCGGTTTCGTTTTCGCCCGTTACAAACACCACGCCGGGGAACTCGTTTTTAATCCACTGGTCGCGGGTGTTGCGGTCGGTACGGATTTTTAAATTCTCGTAGCGGTTGGCTTCGGGTACGGCCGCCTCTTTGGGCGCGTGGAAAAAGCACCAGATGCTGAAAGGGTCTTCCAGCAGGGAAAACATTTTAGAGGCGTTAAAATCCTGCTTGCCGGGCGTGCGTCCGGCGGAAAGGGTGTTGAATAAATCCAGAATCTCATTGTCAGTCATTATAAGGTATTCTAGCTTTTTTGGAGAGGGAATAAAACCGTTTTTTGGCGGCTTGCCAGTTTGGCGCGTTATTTGCTACCATAAAAACTTGAGACTATGCCATCAAATGAACAAAGCAAACTGAGCCTGGGAAGTTTAATTACGCCGAACCGCGTGCTGTTTGCGCAAGGCCGTCCGGGCAAAAAAGAGTTAATTGAAGCATTGGTGCGGACCGTCTGCCGCGATTACCCGCAGCTGGACCCGGCCGATGTGGCCTCCCAGGTGCTTAAGCGCGAAGAAGGCATCAGCACCACGCTTGACACCGGCCTTTCCATCCCGCACGCACGCCTGGAAGAACTGGGCGATTTTACCGCCGCGCTGGCGGTGCTGCCCGAACCGTTGCGGGACCAGACTAATTCGGATCTGTCCATCCGGGTCATGTTCTTGTTTCTTTCTCCCGCCAAACCGGCGTTTTTCCAAAAACACCTGCAAATTCTTTCTACGCTGGCCGAGACGTTCAAACCCGAATTTATCCAGGAATTGGTTTCACTTCAAGACGCCGGGGCCGTGGCCGCGCGCCTGGCCCGTTAACAATCCCCATGAAAAACGCTTCCGAGGGTTCGCCCAGTCTGTTCCGCGTCAAAAAAGTGGTCGTGCTGACTACGGCCATGCTTACGTTTATCCCGTTCTGGAAAGCCGCCGCCGTGGTGCTGTGCGACTTTGGCTCCAGCGCTTTCTACGCGGGCGGCATCGCCATGCGGGCGTTCGGGCCGGCGTTCCCCTGGTATATTTTAGCCGTTATGCTGTTTTCCGGCCTGCTTTTAATGGTGGAGCTGGAAGCCTGTTCGCTCTTCGTGCGCGGGGGCGCGTACAAAATTGTGCGCGAAGGCTTGGGGGATACCGCCGCCAAGCTGGCCGCGTCCGCGCTTATTTTTGATTTTATTTTAACCGGCCCCATCAGCGCCGTTACCGCCGGGCATTATTTGTGCGGGCTGGCCAATTCGTTTTTGGAAATGGCCGGGCTGAGTTTTACCCTGCCGGAAGGCGGCATTTCCGTAGTGTTCGGGCTGTTGGTAACGGTATATTTCTGGCGGCAGAACGTAAAAGGGATAGAAGAATCCAGCTCCAAAAGCGCCAAAATTATTGCGTTTTCGCTGGCGGTTTGTTTTCTGCTGGCCATTTGGTCGTTTATCACCATCGGCCTGCGCGGCGCGCATATGCCGCCCGCGGCGCTTAGCTTTTCCCCGGAGTCGCTCGGCTGGGCCGGACATATAGACTGGATGAAAACCATCGGCCTCGTGGGGATGTTTATGGCGTTTGGGCACAGCGTGCTGGCTTTGTCGGGCATTGAGACGCTGTCCCAGGTGTACCGCGAAATTGAGTATCCCAAAGCCCAGAATTTAAAGAAAGCCGCGTGGCTGATTTTTGGGTTTGCGCTGCTGTTTACGGGGGGGCTTACTTTTCTGTCGGCCGTTATTATTCCGCCGGAACTGATTGCCGCCAAATACAACGACAATCTGCTCTCCGGCCTGGCGATGAGCCTGGCCGGCCCCGGCATTTTAAAACTGCTGATGCAGGTAATGGTTGTGGTGTGCGGCGTGGCGATGCTTTCCGGCGCGGTGAACACCTCGCTCATCGGCTCCAACGCGCTGATGAACCGTATTGCCGAAGACGGTATTCTGACGGACTGGTTCCGCAAAATCCACCGCCGCTACGGCACTTCGTACCATATCATCCACCTGATTGCGGCGGTGCAGATGATTGTCGTTTTAGTTTCGCGCGGCAACGTATACCTGCTGGGCGAGGCTTACGCTTTTGGCGTGATGTGGTGTTTCGTGCTTGAAGTGGTGGCTATTGCGCGCCTGCGCTGGAAAAAAGCCTCCCAAAAGCGCGATTTTATGTTTCCGCTGAATATCAAATACGAAAATTATTACATTCCGGTGGGGCTTATTTTGCTGTCCGGCTTTTTGCTTACGGTGGCGCTCGTGAATATGACCACCAAACAAATCGCCACCGTGGCGGGATGCGGGTTTACGGCGTTTTTGTTTGCGGTGTTTTCGCTGTCCGAGCGGTTGAACGCCAAAAAGGCCAATACGATGTTTGAGGAAGGCTACCGCGAACGCATCAATGCCGAAACCGTGGACGATTTGAAAGAGGCGTTTTCGGAGCTGGACCGCCCGCACCGCGTGCTGGTGGCCGTTAAAAACCCGGAAAACCTGTACCATCTGGAAGAAGTGCTCAGCAAAGTAAATGCGGACGAGACGGACGTGATTGTGCTGTACTGCAAGCCCGTTGAAAACGTGCTGTACCGCCAGGATATGCGTTCGGCGGCGGTGGACGAGCACGAAGTGTTTACCGCAGTGATTTTTCTGGCCGAAAAATACGGTCTGTCCGTAACGCCCGTGCTGGTGCATTCCAACGACGCGTTCTACGCCATCGCCCAGGCGGCCGTGGCGGACGCGCGGGAAGTGGTGATGGGCGTTTCCGGGCGGCACGGCGCAAACCCGCAGCTGGAGCGCGCGGTGATGACCTGGGGCGCGGTGAAAGACCGCGAACTCAGCCACCCCGTTACCCTGCGTATTTTATGGGAAGGAAGGGAAGTCTCCTACCGGTTCACCCGGTAAGGTCGGGCGGCGCCCCGGGCGGGGGCGTGCCGGCGTTTTTCCAATATGATAAAATAAATTTATGGCTATTTTGCGCGTTACCAAATACGGCGAAGACATCTTGCGCCAAAAACTAAAACCCGTTGATTTCAAGACGCTGGAGCCCTTGCTGCCCAAACTGCTTAAAGATATGGAGGATACGTGTCTGGCGGTGCGGGGCGTGGGGCTGGCGGCCAACCAAATCGGGCTGGACTACCGGCTGGCGGTTATTTTGATTCCGGAGTCGGACAAAGAAAACGCGCCTTTAAAACGTTATGTAATTATCAACCCGGAAATCGTGTCCATGCGGGGGGAAAAGATAGAAGAAGAAGGCTGCCTTTCCCTGCCGGGGCTGTGGGCGGAGGTAAAGCGCGCTACGGACGTTACGCTTAAATATATAGACGAGAACGGGCAGGAGCAGGTCAAACGCGCGCGCGGGCTGTTGGCCAAAGCCTTTCAGCACGAGGTGGACCATTTGAACGGCAAACTGTTTGTGGACTTAGTAAATCCCGCTTTAAAGCCGGAACTTAAAAAGGCCATTAAAAAACTGCGTAAAGACTGGAACTAAATTTTGCCATATACAAAAAGCACCCCGGGTTTTACGGCCCGGGGTGTTTTTGTTTGGGTGCAAAGTTTATTTGGCGGCTTTGCCCTGGCTGGCCACGGCGGCCATTTGCTTTTTGATTTCTTCCGGGTCGCCCAGGAAATAATCTTTTTGCAGGACCAGGTCGTCCGTAAATTCAAACACGTACGGCACGCCCGTAGGCAGGTTGAGGTTTACTATCTCGTCATCCGAGATATGCTTTAAATGCTTTACAATGCCGCGCAGGCTGTTGCCATGCGCCGCGATGAGCACTTCGCGCTGGTCCGCCAGCTGCGGAAAAATCACGCCGTTCCAATACGGCAGGATGCGGCCCACGGTGTCCGCCAGCGATTCGGTCAGCGGCAGGTAGGCGGGGGGCACGTCCGCGTAGCGGCGGTCGTTCTGCGGGGCGCGCGGGTCTTCCGGCGTGAGGGCCGGCGGGCGCACGTCGTAACTCCGGCGCCAGATTTTTACCTGTTCTTCGCCGTATTTGGCGGCGGTTTCGGCTTTGTTGAGGCCCTGGAGCGCGCCGTAATGTTTTTCGTTTAACCGCCAGTTTTTTTCAACCGGCAGGGAGTCCTGGTCCATTACGTCCAGTACCTGGTTCAGCGTTTTGACCGCGCGTTTTAAATAAGAGGTGTAGGCTTTGTCAAAATAAAAGCCTGCGTCGCGCAGCTGTTTGCCGGCGCGCCGGGCTTCCTGCACGCCGAGTTCGGTTAAATCTACGTCGGTCCAGCCCGTAAAGCGGTTTTCCAGGTTCCATTGGCTTTGGCCGTGTCTTAACAATACAATTCTTTTCATAAGTCATCTCCCCAATTATTATATTTTATACTACCTTTTTTCGCAAAAACCCGTACACTTATAAAAAGGGTTAGTCCGGCCGGGTTTTGCTTGACGGGCATAAAACTACTTTGATACGATACCATTTGGTGGTTGGGGAGGGAATAATCGGCAATATCTGATGCGTATTGTTCCGCTCCAATTTGAGGTTCAGCACAAGAGGGGACGCCTCCGGCGTTCTGTTTTGTTATGTTATTGCAGCATTGAGGAGGGACATTATGGAGTTCAAAAAGAAGAAAGCCTTTACCCTTACGGAACTGCTGGTGGTGGTTATCGTAATCGGCGTATTGGCGGCGGTGGTTCTGCCCAAGTTCAGCAAAGTGGTGGAAACACGCAAAACGACGGAAGCCGAGGCGTTGATGGCCGCCGTGCGCACCGAGCAGGAAAAGCGGTGCACGCTGGACAATCATTACGTGTCGGAATTGTCCGCAGTGAAAGACATCCTGCCTGACAGTAATACCAAGAATTTTACCTATTCGCTCACGTCTACGGGTATGGAAGCGGCGAGCAAAGGCAAATACGGCTATACGCTGAAAATGCCTTCGTATGCCGACGGCCGTTTGTGCTGCGAAAGCGAAGCCGAGTGCGCCAAGCTTAATAAAGATTACCCGCTCTGCTCCGCGCTGACGGCCCGCGCCGATTACAACAGCGGTGCGGAGTGTGCCGGGGAACCGGAAGAGAAACAGTGTACGGATTCTTCCACGCGGGCCTGCGGGTGTTTAAACAAAGGGACGCAAACGCGTACGTGCGATACGTCTACGGGCACGTGGAGCGGCTGGAGCGCGTGCAGTATCAGCGACGCGTGCGACTGTACGTCCGTCTCCGGGCCGAAGCCCGCTTCGGAAAGCCGCGACTGCAACGAATGCGGCACGCAGACCAGTTCCTACACGTGTAATGCTTCCAACGGCACCTGGACGGAAAGCTGGAGCGCCTGCTCCGTAAGCTCCTCTTCCGAGTGCGCGCCCGACTGCCCGGAAGGCAAAACCTGGGACGGCACCGCTTGCGTATGCGATTCTGCGGCCAAAGCCGCGTGTGTAGATAAAACGCAAATGCTTTTTATCCCGTCTTCGGACAATAAAAGCATGGGCCAAATCAAGCAGGCCACCGTTCATTATAAATGGAATGATGACACCTGCTCCTGCACCTGCCCCAGCCGGAGTAATCTGGGCGTATGCGGCACCGTATCTTCCGGCATGATGGTGCAGTCTGTGCCGTGGGATGAGAGCACCTGCAACTGCGGCAAAGTGGATATTCCGAAACAGAGCTACTACTTCAAATGCGTTACGCGCGAGGTCAGCGAGGGCGGCGGCATGGTTTCGCAAGGCAGCTATTCCACTTTTGAGGCGGCGCAGTCCGCCTGTCTGTCCGGTGAGGATACCAACGCCAGCTTTATGAAATACCTTTCCGGCGGGGAGCCGGTGCCGGGATGCCGGCCGTACCAGGATCGCAACGGCATGTGGGTCAGCTGTGCTTTGACGCCGACGTATTACATCAAATACCAGTGCTCCACCGAGCCGCCGCGGCCGTGTTCGGGTTATGGTTTCTGCGAAGAAATATGTAGGGTGATTCAACCGCACCCGTAAGGAAGAAAGTTTGTTTGAAAACCCGCGCTTTTTATGGCGCGGGTTTTTTCGGGTTGCGCGGAAGAGGCGTTTTTACTATACTTATTTTATGGCACTTATTTTATCCGCTAAGCGTGTGAGCAAACAGAACAAGAGCAAAAAGCGCTCTTGCGTCCTTGCTTACAATTTTGCGGAGATTTAACGGCCTTATTTTAATTACGAATTTGCAACACCCCCGCTTAATTGTAAGCGGGGGTTTTTGTTATGCGCCAAAATAACCTAAAGGAGAAAATAATATGTGTTTCAACTACCAGAACGGAGAACTTTTTGCGGAGGGGGTGGATTTGAAAGAAATCGCCAAGCAGGTCGGTACGCCGTTTTACTGCTACAGCTCCGATAAGCTGACCCGCAACTTTGAGGCTTACCAAAGAGCCCTCGCGCCGTTTAACGCCACGGTGTGCTACTCCGTTAAAGCCAACCCGAATTTGGGCGTCGTCAGCACGCTGGCGCGGCTGGGCAGCGGGGCGGACGTAGTGTCGGCCGGCGAGATGTTTGTAGCGTTAAAAGCGGGCATTTCGGCGGACAAAATTGTTTTCTCCGGTGTGGGCAAAACGCCGTATGAACTGGAGGAAGCCATCAAAGCGCAAATTCTGCAAATCAATGCCGAATCCGCCGCCGAGGTGGAAACCATCAACCGTATTGCGCTGTCTCTGGGAGTAAAAGCCAATGTGGCCCTGCGCGTAAATCCGGATGTGGACGCGCTGACGCACGTCAAAATCACCACCGGCAAAAAAGAAAATAAATTCGGCGTGGACTGGGACGAAGCGCACGAACTCTACCGCGCCGCCGCCAAAATGGAAGGCATCCGCCTGGCGGGCATAGCGGTGCATATCGGCTCGCAGCTGCTTGATTTGGAGCCGTTCCGCCTGGCGTTTACCAAAATTGCGGGCATGGTGCGCGAGCTGGAAGCCGAAGGAATTTATCTGGAAAATATAGACCTGGGCGGCGGCATGGGCATTAACTACAATGTGGAACTTCCGCCCACCTGCTCCGCGTATGCGGACGTGGTGCGCGAAACGCTGGGCGATTTGGGCAAACACATTATTGTGGAGCCGGGCCGCTCCATAGCAGGCAACGCGGGCGTGCTGGTAACGGAAGTGATTTACACCAAAAAAATGGGCCAGAAAAATTTTATCATCGTAGACGCGGGGATGAACGACCTCGTCCGCCCCGCCATGTATGACGCGTGGCATACGGTGCTGCCCGTTACCAAAGAAGGCGTCGCGCCCATCATCGCCGATATCGTCGGCCCCATTTGCGAATCGGGCGATGTATTTGCCAAAGACCGTATTATTGAACCTGTGCAGCAGGGGCGGCTACTTGCTATAATGTGTGCTGGGGCTTATGGGGCGGCGATGTCTTCCATTTACAACTTCCGCCCGCTGGTGCCCGAAGTGATGGCGCACGGACGGGAATTCGCCGTGGTGCGCAAACGCACTTCTTACGAGGAAATGTTAAGTGGCCACGCGGTTGCGCCGTGGCTGCAAGGAAACGCGCTATGAGACAGATTTGCATTATGAAATTCGGCGGCAATACGCTGGCCAACAAACAAAAACTTTTAATGGCGGCGGACTTAATCAAAGCCCGCTATGACGATAACTTTATCCCCGTGGTGGTGGCTTCGGCCAACGGCAACCTGACCGACGTACTGCTGGACCATGCGTTCAGCATTACCTCCTCGCCCGACAAGCGCGAGCTGGATATGCTTATCACCACCGGCGAACGCGTCAGCGTGGCCCTGCTGTCCATTGCCTTGCGCGCCATCGGCGTGCCGTCCGTATCGCTGACGGGTTCCCAAATCGGGCTTATTACCACCTGCACGCATACGGGGGCGGATATTTTGTCTTTAAAAGGCGACCGCTTGGTAAAAGAAATTCAGGCCGGAAACGTGCCGGTTGTGGCCGGGTTTCAGGGCATTGGCGAGAACAAAGAAATCACCACGTTAAAACGCGGCGGGAGCGATGTGTCCGCCGTGTTCCTGGCGGCCCAGCTGGGCGCGGACCACGTGGAAATGATTAAAGATGTGGACGGCGTCTACTCCGCAGACCCCAACAAAGACACCAAAGCCCAGAAATACGAAGTGCTGGATTTTGACGAAATGTATAAGCTGGCGCTTAACGGCGCGAGCGTGCTGCACCCGGACGCGGTGCGCCTGGCCAAAGAAAAAGGCGTGGAGATCCGCATCGTCCATTACCAGACGGGCCGGACGGGCACCGTCATTAAATAGGAGTCTTATATGAACCTGGCGTTTAAATTCAACCTTTTCGGCATCATCTCGTTTCTGGTGATGTGCGGACTGTTTTATTGGCTGTTCCCGGCGTTGGACAATGTGTTTTTGCGTTACGCGGTATATGCCGTATTCGCGGCGTGCGCCTTCAGCGCGTGTTTTTTAATCGTCAGGCGACAATAACGTGGAACCAAAATTTACACCGGGAGGCTTGGACGGCTTCCCGGTTTTTTCCGCCCGGCAATTGACGCGCCCCGCGTAAAAAAGTTACACTTTCAAACGGCAGTTCACCTTTTGCAGACCGGAGATGTTTATGAAGAGATACAGCGGCGTCGTTTCACGCGGCATTCGTATGCCCTTAATTAAAGAAGGAACGGACATTGTACCCGTCATCGCGGATACGCTGGCCGCCGCGGCGCAGGCCGAGCCGTTTTCTTTTAAAGAACACGCCGTGGTGGGGGTAACCGAATCGCTGGTGGCGCGCGGGCAGGGCAACTTTGTAACGCTGGCGGATATTTCCGCTTCCGTCGCCGAGCTGTTCCCGCAGGGCGACGTGGTGATTTTCTCTCCTATTTTAAGCCGCAACCGTTTTCTGCCGATGTTAAAAGGCATTGTGGGGGGGATTAAAGGCAAAGTGAATATCGTGCTGACGCTTCCCTCCGACGAAGTTGGCAACCCGCTCTGCGCCGATCCCTACGGGTACGAAGAAGGCGTATTTGGCGAAGACAGCGTGCATTTTAACTTCGTACACCCCATTACCAAGTCCAATTATTCCAAACTGTATAAGGAATTGGACCCGGAAAAAATTTCCATTTCCTATGTATGGGGGATTGATAATTTTATTAAAGCCTCCGCCGCCAAAGGCGGCCAGGCCCTGGTCTGCACGGTGCACAACCGCCAGGTCTATTCGGCTAAACTTTCCCAGGCCGGTTTTAAAACCCATACGCTTGCGGATATCTGCGCCAAACCCATGCACCCCGGCGCGGGGTTCAACGCCGAATTCGGCCTGCTGGGTTCCAACTATTCCAACGAAGACCGCGTGAAACTTTTCCCGCGCGACTGCCAGGCGTTTGTAGACCGCCTGCAGCAGCAAATCGCCGCCAAAACGGGCGTCAAGCCCGAAGTGATGATTTACGGCGACGGCGCCTATAAAGACCCCGCCACCGGCATTTGGGAGCTGGCGGACCCGCTGGTCTGCCCGGCGGCGACGGACGGCCTTTCGGGTATGCCGCACGAAACCAAATTAAAATCGCTGATTGATTCGGGCAAAGACGTGGAAAAAGAAGTGCAGGCCAATGCCGGGGGCCAGGCGCTGGGCACCACGCCGCGCCGGCTGACCGATTTGCTGGGTTCGCTGTGCGACCTGACCAGCGGCTCCGGGGACAAAGGCACCCCCGTCATTTATATTACAGGCTATTTTGACAATTACTATACGAAATAATCTATGATTAGTCCGTTTCAGATTTTACCGATTATTATGGTGCCTTGGCGGCCGGGCGGGCAGCCGGTTATACGGAATGCTTCCTTGGCCGGACTTAAGACCTGCTGTATTTTTGTAACAGTAATCGGCTTGGTAGTTTATTTTTGGTTTTTAAAGTGGTATCAGGCCCACCCCCTGTGGGGTAAAATCATTGTATGGACCGCTGCCGTATGGTGTGTCCTGCGGCTGATAGGGATTGTCCGTTCTTTTTGCGATGACCCCTATACGCGCGTAAAATCCGGAAAAGGCGACTAAAGCCAAAAGTCTGTCCAAAAATATGCTAAGATAACAATATGGAAAACACTGTCATTTTACAACTCATTGGTTTTACCGTTTGTTTTATTTTACTGTTCGTATTTACGGCCAAGTATCGTGCCGCGCTCGCGCACGAAACCGACTTTGAGCCCGCCGTGGAAGATTTGACCGTGGTTACCGTGGCCCAGCCGCCGGCTTTTAAACCGCGCGCTTCCATCCTGCAGTCTTTGCAGGGGTCTTCTTCTTTGGAAACGGCCGATTTAAAAGAAAAAGTGAAAGATTTGCATTACCGGCTGGAAGAACTCAAGGCCGCGCACGATAAGTCCAACGGGGAAATTTCCAAACAGATGGCCCGGATGGAACAGCGCCTGAGCACTTTTGAGCAGGAATACGTTACCAAATTGCAGCCCACTTTGCTGAGCCTGATTGAAGAATTGGAGAATATGAAAGTGGCTGAAAATAAGGCCGAAAAATAAATTGTGCCCTGTTTTTGATTGCAAAACCGCCGCTTAATTTGCGGCGGTTTTGCGTTTTATACCCGTCCCTTTCAACAAAACGGAGGAGCGTTTTGCGCGGGCCATATGCAAAAACGGACGCAAATTTGCGTTTTTTCCAAGGGTCCGTTCTGCGGGGGGTAAGACGGAAAGGGCGAAAAAGAAGCGTGGCAAAGGGGAAAATTCTGATAAAACGGATGAGGTTTTGTCAATACTCGGCTCCAAAAAACCGCCCGCGGATTTGTTTGTACTGCTAAAATTTCATAAAATATATCTATATACGTATGCCAAGGAAAGAGGATTTTACGTTAGGAGAACAAATGAAAAATAAAAACCTTGAACCTATCGCCATTGTTGGTATCGGTGCGATTATGCCCGGAGCTTTAAACAAAGATGAGTTCTGGAGCAATATTAAAGAAGGCAAATACTGCATTACCGAAATTCCCGCTTCATACTGGGATTATAAACTGTTCTACAGTCCCGACCACAAGGCCGAAGACAAGCTTTACTCCAAAATCGGCGGTTTCATCCCCGAGTCTTTCAAATTCAATTCCTTAAAATACCGCATTCCTCCGCAAATCGCCAAACAGATGGACACGGTGCAGCACCTGGCCATTGAAACCACCCGTATGGCTTTGGAAGATTCCGGCTACGACAAAAAAGAGTTTGACCGCAACCGCACCGCGGTAATCATCGGCAACTCCATGGGCGGCATGAAGAACGAAATGTCCAACACCCGCCTGAACAGACCTTTCTTGTACGAAATCCTCAAAAACACTTCCGCTTTTAAATCCCTGGCCCCGGCCGATGCCCAAAAAATGATTGACGAAATGGACGCGGGCGTGCGCGAAAAATTCACCCCGATAACCGAAGACTCCATGCCGGGCGAACTGGCCAACGTAATCCCGGGCCGCGTGGCCAACGTGTTTGACGTGCACGGTACCAACTTTGCCGTGGACGCCGCCTGCGCCACTTCTTTGGCCGCCATTGACCAGGCCGTCAACGGCCTTCGCATGGGCAACTTTGATATGGCTATCGCTGGCGGGGTGGACCAGATGATGTCCCCGTCCGCTTACATTAAATTCTGCAAAATCGGCGCGCTGTCCGAAAAAGGCTCCTGCCCGTTTGACGCCAAGGCCGACGGTTTCGTCATGGCCGAAGGCGCCGGTATGGTGATTTTAAAACGCCTGTCGGACGCCGTAAAAGACGGCGATAAAGTCTATGCCGTCATCCGCGCCGTGGGCGCCTCTTCCGACGGAAAAGGCAAAGGCATCACCGCCCCGAACCCGAAAGGGCAGAAAATCGCCGTGGAAAAAGCCTTTGAACAAGTGGAATACACCCCCGGCGACGTGGGCCTTATTGAAGCGCACGGCACCAGCACCCGCGTGGGCGACGCCGTGGAACTGAACGCTTTAAACGAAATTTTTGGCGCGCACGCCAAACCCGGCACCATTGGGCTGGGCAGCGTAAAAAGCCAGATTGGCCACGCCAAAGCGGCGGCCGGCATCGCTTCTTTAATCAAGACGTCGCTCGCCTTATATAATAAGGTATTGCCGCCGTCCGTCAATTTTGAAACTCCGAACCCGACCGTGGACTGGGCCACCTGCCCTTTCCGCGTGATTACCAAAACGGAAGAATGGCCCGGCGGCAAAGTGCGCCGCGCCAACGTATCCGCTTTCGGCTTCGGCGGCACGAACTTCCACGTGGCTATGGAAGAAATGAACGACGGTCTGTTAAAAAAGGCCGAAGAATCCCGGCAGCAGTCTACCGTTTCAACCCCCGTACAGGAGAAATTAACTATGACCAGCAGTAACGCCTACACCCTTCACGTTCCCGGCGAGAAAATCCAAAGCGACGTATTGACTTTTTCCGCCGCCACCAAGCAGGAACTGTTTAACGTGTTGGACAAGGCCCTCGTCGCCATTCAGTTTGACCCTACCTACCTTCCGAGCATCGCCTATAAGAACCACCTGGAAAAACCCGCCAAATTTGCGGTAACCATCAATGTGGAAACCCCGGAAAAACTCAAAGAAAAAATTGAGTTCTTCAAAAAAACCGCTTCCGCCCAGGACGTGTGGGAACAGGAATCCCTGTACCTGCGCATGAAAGGCATTTATCCGTTTACGCCCACGGAAATTAAACCCAAAGTCTGCTTTATGTTCCCGGGCCAGGGTTCCCAGTATGTGGATATGATGAAAGATTTGGCTTCCAAATATAAAGTGGTGCAGGATACCTTTGACGAAGCCGACCGCCTGCTGCAGAACATCATCGGCCAGACGCTGACCGAAACCCTGTGGAGCAAACCCGGCGAAACGAAAGAAAAAATCGCCGAACGCGAAGCCGCCATCAAGAAAACCGAAATGACGCAGCCCGCCGTGCTTACGGCCGATATCGCGATGATGCGCCTTTTGTCTTCTTTCGGCATTAAGCCCGACGTGGTAATGGGCCACAGCCTGGGCGAATACGCCGCCGCCGTAGCCGCCGGTATTTTTGATTTTGAAAACGGCCTGAAAGCCGTTTGCACCCGCGGGAAAGTAATGTCCGAAATTAAAGTGGAAGACAACGGCAAGATGGCTTCCATCGCCGCCCCCGTGGAACGCGTGGAGCCCGAGCTCGCGCGCATCAGCGGTTATGTGGCCGTGGCCAACAAAAACTGCCCGACGCAGACCGTTATCGCCGGCGCCAGCAAATCCATTGACGACGCCATCAAAATGTTTACCGATATGGGCATCCAGGCCGTGCAGATTCCGGTTTCGCACGCTTTCCACTCCGCCATCGTGCGCCCGGCCATGCCGCAGTACCGCGCTTTCCTGGATACGCTGAAATTCAACGCGCCCACCATGCCGATTACCACCAACGTAACGGCCGAGTTTTACCCCAGCGACCCGGAAAAAATCAAAGACCTGATGGTTACGCAGATTTCCCACTCCGTGGAATGGATTAAACAGCTGCAGACCACCTACGATTCCGGCGTGCGCCTGTTTGTGGAATGCGGCCCCAAACGCGTGCTTTCCGCGCTGGCTTCCAACACGCTTTCCGACAAGAAAGACATTAAAGTGCTGGCCTCCAACCACCCGAAAAAAGGCGGCATTGTGGAATTTAACGACCTGTTTGCCAACCTGATTTCCTCCGGCATCCAGCTGAACTGGACGGGCACCAATATGTTTGGCGACAGCTCCACCTTCAACCCCGCTTTTGTAAACTGGGTAACCGGCAACGCCACCCCGGCGGAAAAAGCCGAAGGCGCCGTGAAAGACAATACCGTGTGCGCCTGCAAAACCTCCGCTCCGGCGGCCCAAAACGGCTGCTGCGCCCAGAAGTCCGTAGTCATCAGCGGTATCGCCGCCGGCGGCCCCGGCAGCTGGGACCGCGTCTTCCGCGACGGCGTGCTGGACGAAATTTTGCAGGGCCGCAACATGATTGAACCCGTTAAGGCCGATATCCAGCAGAAACAAATTGACAAGCATGTGGAGTTCGTCATTAAATCCAAAGACGGCAACCACCGTTTTGAACGCTTGACCTCGCCGATGCAGGCCATTAAGCTGGCGGCTCAGGCGGGTACGTTTGATTTGGAAAAAGAATTTGGCCTGCCGGCCAAGTGGGTCCGCTCTATGGACCGCAGCTTCCAGATGGCGATTGCCGCCGGTATCCTGGCGCTTAAAGACGCGGGTATTCCGCTGGTGCTGTATTATAAACCCACCTCTACGGGCGGGTATCTGCCGGACCGCTGGGGTCTGCCGGCTGAAATGATTGACGACACGGGCGTCATCTTCACTTCCGCCTTCCCCGTGGCCAACAGTATGATGGGCGATCTGTCCAAACGCGTGGCGGGGCTTTTAAATAACAAAACCGCCAAAGAAGTCCGCGCGTTCTGCGATAAATTCATCTCCCAGATTTCCGACCCGGTCCTCAAAGCGGAAATTGAAAACTGGTATCAGGCCAACTTTAAAGATAAAGAAGTGGAGCCGGAAGCTTTCACCTCCGAGTTTATTTTAAAGACGATTATCATCGCCCACTCCCACTTCTGCCAGTGGATCCGCGCCAAAGGCCCGGCCACCTCTATGAGTGCGGCCTGCGCTTCCACCGCCCAGGCGGTTGCCATGGCGCAGGACTGGATTAAGCTCGGCCGCTGCAAACGCGTCATCGTCATCAGCGCCGACGATATCACCAACGACAATGTGTCCGAATGGATTTTGACGGCCTTCCTGGCCTCCGGCGCCGCCACCACGGAAGCCGACGTTACCAAAGCCGCCCTTCCCTTTGACCGCCGCAGAAACGGTATGATTGTGGGGATGGGTGCGGTGTCTTTGGTGGTGGAAGAAGAAAGCGAAGTGGCCAAACGCGGTATGAAACCGCTGGCCAAAGTGCTTTCCACCGAAATCCGCAACAGCGGTTTCCACGTAACCCGCCTGGACGTGGCCCACGTGGCGCAGGTGATGAACGACCTCGTGTCCCGCGCGGAAAAAGACTTCGGTTTAAACCGTTCCGACATCGCCAAACAGCTCGTGTTCATTTCGCATGAAACGTACACCCCGGCCCGCGGCGGTTCCGCGAGCGCGGAAGCGTATGCTTTAAAATCCACCTTTGGTAAAGACGTCAGCAGCGTTATCGTCAGCAATACCAAAGGCTTTACCGGCCACTCCATGGGCGCCGGCCTGGAAGACGCCATCGCCGTACGCTGCCTCAACACCGGCCTGGTGCCGCCGATTGCCAACTTTAAAGAAGCGGACCCGGAACTGGAAGGCATTACGCTTAGCAAAGGCGGACACTACAACTTTAAATACGCCCTGCGCCTGGCGGCCGGATTCGGTTCCCAATTAGGTATGACTTTACTTGAAAAAATGTGGCAGGAAGGCGAACCGCGCATTGCGGACCAAGCCAAACACGAAGCGTGGCTGAAAGAAATTTCCGGCCAGCAGGCTCCGGTGCTGGAAGTGGTGCAGAACACCCTTCGCATTAAAGACAACTACCGCCACGGCGTGAAACCCGCCTTGGTGATGGAAGGCTCCCAGGCGTTTGTGGATAAAGTAAACGCCATCCACGCGCATGAAACCAAAGCCGCCGCGCCCGTGAGCGCGCCTGCTG
>ERZ779737.1441-NODE-1441-length-18446-cov-4.039421_pt1 | contig 18446 bp, 14 predicted proteins | sample MGYA00511889_ERZ779737 | MGnify/ENA primary metagenome ERZ779737 (study PRJEB29588, sample SAMEA2163575) | human gut metagenome | biome: human gut; feature: human-associated habitat; material: faeces | place: Denmark | collected 2008/2010 ...
CCTGTTGGTCCCGTCGGGCCCTCTGCGCCCGTCGGTCCGGTAGCACCTGTTCCTTCAGGTCCTGTTGGTCCGGTAGGTCCCGTCGGACCTTGAATACCGGTTGCACCTGTCGGACCCGTGGCACCGGTTGCGCCTGTAGGTCCGGTTGCGCCTGTAGGTCCTGTCGGGCCTTGAACGCCGGTTGCTCCCGTTGCACCCGTTGCGCCCGTCGGACCTGTTGCTCCCGTTGCGCCGGTAGGTCCTGTGGCGCCTTGCGGACCCGTGACTGTCACGAGATTAAAGTCGGGCGAAGTGCCTGGTGTTCCCGTTGGAGCGTTTACGTTTGCTTCATAAAGAGCGCCGTCATAATAAACCAAAGCGCCGCGAGGGTAGATTGTACCTTGACTGAATTGCTGGACGTCGTTTATTCCCGCACCTGTCGGACCTGTCGGACCTGTGGGGCCCGTAGGGCCCGTAGGACCTTTAGGGCATGTGGGTCCTGAAGGACGGCATACGGGTTTATTGTTGCAGTTTGGAATACGGCAACAAAATCTGTTAAATATAGCCATATTTAATTTAACCTCCTGAAATTATGTAATCTACATAAAGTCTAATATAAGATATGTTTTTTTTAGCAAATTGGTTATTTCATAAAACGTAACGGTTTTAGCTTTAGAATAATTGAATGTGAGAATAAATTAAAAAGCCATTTAAAACTTTTATAAGAGGGATTTGTTAATCAAGTCGCCTTAATTGAAAAACCTTAGCATATTTTACAAAAATCAGGATTATCAAAATTAAAACTCTCGCAAAAAAATAAAGTTAACAAGTGCGCGGTAAAGCAATTTGTTTATTTTGTTTTGAAAATTGATTGATTTTCGTTGAAAAAATCATAATTGAGTTGTAATATTTACTAAACAATTAAAATTGGCGGTGAAAACAAAATGCCCAAAGACAAATTGAATGAAAATTTATCCGATAAAAAGATTGTCGAAAATAGTGATGTGAATTTTTGTTCGTCTGGTGATGAGATAAAATTATCCGATTCACAAGACAACGACTATTCGAGATGTTCTATAAAAGCTCAAAACAATGGTAACAGCTTGTCGCATTTATCGGACGAGTCTGTCGAGAGCGAAAATTTTGAACATAAAGAGAAACAAAAAGATTTTCCTAAAAGAGAAAATAAATTATCTAACGGTAAAAGACGGTTTAAAATAAGGACTGCCGATATTGCCGTTACCGCTGTTATGACTGCGTTGGTAATTGTCTTTACGTCGTTCATTAAAGTTCCGATAGGGGCGGGGGGATACATTCACTTGGGCGACTTGATGATATTGCTTTCGGCGAGCATTTTGCCTCTGCCTTTTGCTTTGCTTTCGTCATGTGTGGGTGCTGTGCTGTCCGATGTGATTGTGGGGGCGCCTGTTTGGGCTCCTTTTTCACTGATAGTAAAGGCTCTTATAGTAATTTGTTTTACCGCAAAAAAAGAAAAAGTTTTGTGTGCGAGAAATTTTATTGCGTGCGGTATAAGCTGCGTCATAACGGTTATCGGATATTTTTTTAGTGAAGTTATTATCTACGGAAATTGGGGGGCTTACGTCAGTATGCCTTGGAATCTGATTCAAGCGGTAGTGGCGGCCGTGGGCTATATCGTAATAGGTATAGCTTTCGATAAATTGAAGGTTAAAAAATTTATTTATAAAAGATAATAAATTCAATATAACAGAGATGCTTTAATAACGGTGAAAAGCTCATATATTATAGCTTTTAAATTAAAATATCGATAAAACGCCTATAACGTGAAACAAATTCAGAAATTATAAAAGTTATTTATAAATGCGCTGTGAATATAAATAGAAAATAAAGCTTTTTTACTGCGTTATTTTCGCCTTTGACATTTCTTTTTGCAAGCGTTACGGACGTATGTTTAATGTCTTAATTTTAAAAAAATGTATCCAAACCGCTAATTTAATGTTATAATAAATTTAACAGAATAAGTTTTCATATTGCTTTATCGAAAGTCAAAACAGGGGTGTGTATGGACTTAAAAGAACAAATTAAAAATTCGTTGTTTGAAATTATAGAGTTGTCGAAGATTAAAAAAGGGCAAATACTCTTGATAGGTTGTTCGACAAGCGAGGTTAGCGGATTTAAAATCGGCTCTCATTCGGCTGAGGACGTAGGATATGAGCTGGCACAAACGGCGCTCGATATATTAAATGAAAAAGGGATATATATTGCAGCTCAATGTTGCGAGCATTTAAACAGGGCTGTGGTAGTTTCAAGAGAAGCCATAAGCAAGTTCAACCTTGAAGAGGTTAACGTTGTTCCGTGGCTCAAAGGCGGTGGTTCGTTTGCCACGGCAACGTATAAGCTTCTCGGCGACGATGCCGCAGTTGTCGAAACGATTAAAGCAGATGCAGGGCTTGATATCGGTGCCGTTATGATAGGAATGCGTCTTAAAGAGGTCGCTGTTCCTGTCCGCTTGAAAAACAATAAAATAGGAGAGGCGGCCGTTTCGGGCGCGCGTGTAAGGCCTAAGTTTATCGGCGGTGAAAGAGCAAAATATAACGAAGATTTAAAGTAGTATCTGCACTGTATCTTCGCGATATGATAGTCGTAAAAAGCGCGATTTATTTTACACCGATTAATGCACTTCATAATTTTATGTTTTTCTAAACGCTTTAAATAAATTCAAGTTTGGTTTTATTAGTGGGCGGCGCATCGGAGCGCCGCTATTTAATTTTGTTAGCGTTTTTCTAAATTTTTATAAAATTTTTGCCCGTATTTGATAATCCGGCGCGCTATAACATAAGTGAATTTATTATATATTTCTACAAATTTTAGAATAATAATTCTATAAAAACCGATTTTTTAGAATACATTAACCAATAAAGACGGTATTTTGCTTGCTTCCCGTTATTGTGATTTAGAATTATGTTTAAAATCTTATAAGGTATTAATTTGGCTGTGGATATTAATATGTTTATTCATTAGACATAATTTTTTTATATCGTTTTTTTATCTACAAATAAAGCTAAAATCTTTCCTTTTTTAAATGTTAGTATCATCGCGGAGGGCGATATGACCTATAAAATGTGCGGCGATGATTTATACGTATATTTATACGGAGAATTCGATGACAGCGTCGCAAAGACAATAAGGGAAAATATTGATATGCTTATCGACAGTTTTGTTTTTTCAAGGCTTGTTATCGATATGCGAGACGTAAGCTTTATGGATAGCACGGGGATTGGAGTTATTTTGGGCAGATACAAAAAATTAAGGTCTTTGGGCAGGAAATTGTCGGTTAAAAACGTGAATTTTCAAGTGGATAAAGTGTTTTCCATGTGCGGAATTTACGATATAGTATCCAAACTGTAAAAAACTTTTAAAGCGGTTTTTGAATGAGATTTATATCTAAAATGTCTTTATATCAAATTGGAAATCGCTTTAATATTCGTTTAATACTGTCAGGTTTTGTCTCGTATCAATATACGTTCAAATTATAAGGAGTGAAAAATGAATTATTTTAAAATGCAACTTCCCGCGCTTGATTGCAACGAGAAATTCGCCAGAAGCGCTCTTGCGGCTTTTTGTGTAGAGGCTGCGCCGACTTTGGAAGAAATCGGGGACGTCAAGACTGCTGTTTCCGAGGCGGTAACAAACGTCGTGGTGCACGCCTACGACAGTGATAATCCGGGCGAAATATTCCTCGAGGCTTATCTCGATGCTAACGAGATAAAAATCGTAATTAAAGATAAGGGCGTGGGAATACCTGACGTTGATAAAGCGTTAGAGCCGTTTTATTCGACAAAAAGCGATGACGAGCGAAGCGGTATGGGTTTTACCGTTATGCAGACTTTTATGGATAAAGTTTCGGTCGTTTCGAAAGAGGGCGAAGGAACAACGGTGGAACTCGTTAAAATTTTTGGTGATAAACAGTGATTGAACAGCAAGACGTTTTGGATTTAATACAAAAATCGAAAGGCGGAGATTTAGACGCCCGCTCAAAGCTTGTAGAGGCAAACTTGCCGCTTGTAAAATCGATAGTAAAACGTTTTACGGGAAGGCTTGAATATGATGACCTTATGCAACTCGGGGCCATCGGACTCATTAAGGCTATTTCCGGATTCGATTCAAGCTTCGACGTAAGATTTTCCACTTACGCCGTTCCTATGATAACGGGCGAGATAAAGCGTTTTTTGCGTGACGACGGGGCAGTTAAAGTTTCAAGAGCGATGAAGTCGTTGAACTATAAGATAATCAAATTTGTCGAGGAGTATAAATCAAATCACGAGAAAGACCCTTCTATAGCGGAGATATCCGAGGCGGTGGGCGCAGACGGACACGATATTGTTTTTGCAATGGAGTCGTCAAGTGCCGTCACAAGTTTATATGCCGAAAACGAGGACGGGGAAACAAGTATCCTCGATAAAGTCGCGGATAAAGACGATATAGCGCTAATCGACAAACTTCTTATAAAAGAACTTGTCGGGAATCTGGATGAAAGGGAGCAAAAGATAATTGTTTTGCGATATTTTCGAGATAAGACGCAAAGCGAAGTGGCAAATCTTCTGGGTATATCACAGGTGCAGGTTTCGCGCATAGAAGGGAAAATTTTAAATAAATTTAAAGAAACCTTTGATGAAAAATAACCGTCAGAGGTTTTTTAGCGAGTTTTTGAATTTACATTTGTAACTAATTTGCTTTTGTAACTAGCTTATTTGCCTAACTAATTATTAATTATAACTAATCTGTATATCTGACTTATCTATATGACTAACTTACCCGCATAACCGACTTGGCTGTATAAATAACTTTGCTGTATAGTAAACTTGTTTTTTGCCTTATTTATTAAATGTCTTTAAATATTTATAACGCTTTAATTCGTATTTAAGGTGTTGGTTTAATCTATAGTGCCTATATAGGGCGTTTGCAGAATTATATCACTTCTATAAAGTGCGATTTTTCACCGTTTGAACTTTTTGGCGGATATAAAAACGGCTGATTAATATTTGTTAAGATATTTTGCTTAGCCATATTAAAAGAGTGTAATATGATGAAAATATTTATAGTTTAAAAACCTTGTGTCATCTTGTCGTGATTTTTATCTTCTTTTACGCAATAGGGTCTTTTATGCTTATAGAATTTAAGCGGATTTTGCTGCTGTTTTAAAATAAAGCTTTAATATGGCATGCAATGTGTTAAAAAGCTTTAAGTTTGTTGCTCATTGTTTTGTGTTAATTCGTTTCATTTAATTTGTATTAATATTGCTTATAACATTTGCGGCTGTAAATTGCAGGTATATTTTTACATTTTTCAAAAAAAATAAAAATATGGAAAAAATCAAACAGATAAAAATTCGTGACGAAATAGTGGAGGGCGAAAGATGGAACAAGAGCGATATCTTAAACTTATAAAAGTTACATCGCCCAAAACTCCTATGGTTAGGACGCTTGCGACTTCGTTTGTTGTCGGGGGTTTCATTTGTTGCGTCGGGCAAGCCGTTTCTGATATATTGAGGGCTGTTTATGCGGAAATGCCTGATACAGAACTGAGAATGTGGACGACCGTCATTATGATTTTTTTGGGAGCGTTATTTACGGGACTGGGGCTTTATGACAGGCTTGGATATTATGCCGGAGGCGGTTCCATTATTCCAATCACGGGTTTTGCAAACTCTATTGTTTCTCCTGCGATGGAATACAATCGGGAAGGTGTATTTTTTGGCATCTGTTCAAAAATGTTTACGATAGCGGGGCCTATAATTGTTTTCGGCGTAGTGGCGTCGGTAATTGTGGGTCTGTTTGCTTTAATATTCGTATAGGGTGAAATAAAATGAAATGCGGAGAAAGAACTTATATATTTGATAATCCCGTTTATGTCAGAAGCGGCTATTCAATCGTGGGAAAAATGGAAGGCGAAGGGAACTTCGGGGAGTATTTCGACAAGGTTTTAGATAATGACCTTTGGGGTGAAAAATCATACGAGCGAGCCGAGTGTAAAATGCATAAAGAAGCGGTTAAAGGCGCTATGATTAAAGCCGGAATAGAAGAAAACGAATTGGGGCTTCTTCTCGGAGGGGATTTGCTGAACGAAATCGTAGGCGCTTCGTTTGCTGCGCGTGATTTCAGATGTGCGTATATGGGCGTATATAACGCTTGCGCTACTTTCGGTGAGGCGATGCTCCTTGGTTCGATGTTTATTTCGTCGGGATTTGAAAAATACGTTTCCTGTTCGACAAGCAGTCATTTTTCAACTGCGGAAAGGCAATACAGATATCCGCTTGAGCTTGGCACACAGAGAACGCCGACGTCGCAGTGGACTGTAACCGCTGCCGGTTGCACTATACTGTCCGCGGAAAAAGGAGAGTTTAATTTAAAAGTCACTGCGGGAACGATTGGCAGAGTGGTTGATATGGGTGTGGAGGACGAAAGCAATATGGGAGGCGCAATGGCTGCCGCCGATACTATAATTCAACACTTAAAGCAAACGCAACGTGACGCGGATTATTACGACGTAATTTTTACCGGAGATTTGGGAAAATACGGTAAAGAACTTTTGACCTATATATTGAACGACGAAGGATATCTTATTAAAAATCTTGCCGACTGCGGCGCGATGTATTATACGGATAAACAAAAAACGGAACAAGGCGGTTCGGGAGCGGGTTGCGCTAGCAGCGCTCTGAATTCGTTTATTCTTCAAAAATTTAAAAGCGGAGATTATAAAAGGGTGTTGTTTGTGCCGACCGGTGCACTTTTAAGTAAGGATACGTCGCTTCAAAAACAGACAATTCCGTCAATAGCCCATGCTGTATGCTTGGAATCTTGTTGAAAAATTAACGGATAAACAAAAAGTATTCTATAAAACGCTAATTTATATAATACTAAGCATAAATCGACGATATGGAATGCGCGTGGTGCACATTAAAAAAAAGAAAATAAGTATTCTATTGGTCATATGTTAATATGTGAATGTGTTAAAATACGGTCATTAATGTTGTAAGTATTCTATAAAAAGCCATTTTATATAATAGTTGCAAAGCAATTTTGATAAATGCCTGTTGTGGGCAAAACGGTTCATAGATTGTAAATACTATATACATTAAAAAGTTAAAAATTCGAAAGGTGTAATATGGATATATTTTTAATTTATTTAAAGGTATTTGCCGTGGGCGGATTGGTATGCATGCTTGGGCAAATTCTTATAAACAAAACGGGAATGACGTCTGCCAGAATATTGGTTTTGTTTATGCTGCTAGGGGTTGTTTTAGAGGTTGCAGGCGCTTTCACTTATATGGAAGAGTTTGCCAAAGCCGGTGTAACTATTCCTATAATGGGGTTCGGAAGTTCGCTTGCAAAGGGGGCTTTAAAAGGCGTTGCCGAACAGGGATTAATCGGTGCGGTTGTGGGCGGTATGTCTGCGGTAGCCGCAGGTCTTACGGCGGCGATTGTTTTCGGATTTATATTTGCTTTGATATTTAAATCCAGAACTAAAAAAGTATAATTAAAGCGCCGTGCGTTTTTGCGGCGCTTTAAAATTTCATTTGACTGATAAATTTTTATCGGAAAACTGCTTTTTTTGGTTATGTTTTATATTTTTCGCACAATTTTATAATAGTTTATTGTTATTTTAGTCTTTTTTATTCGTTTTCGGCTTTGCTTCATCGTCTTAGCACTGTTTGTTTATGGCTAAAATATTTATTGCCACAATTAAATTAATTTTTAAAATTTAAACTTGATTTTATATTATGAATGCTTGCGTATTTAAAAGTGCGGATTGAGAGCTTTTATATTTTTTGTTTTTTATTTCTTTTCCGATTTATGTTGTAAATTGCATTATTTTGTCGGATATCGCATATATTTAGGTGTGCAAAAAAAGAAAAGGTGGAAAGCTAAACTTGTCGTTTTTTTGTTGCTGGCGATTGGTATTGCCGTCGGTTTTTTTTGCTACGTAGAATCAGTAGTCGACCCGATATTGAAAGAGGCGTGCACGGCGTCGGTTAACGCTCTTGCCGTTGACGCTATGAACAATGCCGCTGCTGTCGCTTCCGAAAAGGAGTATACCGATTTTTTCACTCTGGAAACAAACGGAGATACGGAAGTATTGAAAGCTAATTCTAATTTAATAAATAATCTCACAAGACAGGTTTCAACCATTGCCCAGAATGAATTGAATAAGCTTACGGAAGAAAAGCTTTCTATTCCCATTGGAACACTGACGGGATTCGCTATTTTTACCGGTAAAGGTCATGGCGTGGATTTTGAGATAATGCCGATAGGCGCCGCTAATTGCGAATTTGTTTCAGAATTTACCGAGGCAGGCATAAATCAAACTAAGCATTCGCTTTATCTTGTTGTGTCGTGTGACATAAAAATTGTTGCTCCTCTTAAAGATATGACGGCGACGGCTACGTCGCAAATTTTGCTGTGTGAAAACATAATTGTCGGCGACGTTCCTACCACATATTTTCAAATACTCGATTTGTTGCCTTGATATTTATACAATTCTTATAAGAATATGTTTTATTCTTTAGCGGGGGAATATGCTTTTGAAATCTTTAATTTCAAAAATATCTCTCGTATTTTTTTGAAGTAATTTTGGATAATTTGTGCTGTTGGTTTGTTAAAAATCCGTTTTATTCTCAACGAATATGTTCGGCAGATTAAAGTATTTCGTTTTTGTTTTCAAGCAATTTGTTTTGTCTTTACTTATGTGAAATTGCGGCTGTTTTACTTTTTTGTTCTGCTTTTTGTTTGACTTATTTATTTTGCTATGATAAATTATATATAATATAAAAAGCGATGAAAAAGAGAGTAACTTTGTCGGTCATTTACAGAGAAGACGCCGTCGGCTGAGAGCGTTTGATGGAGGGCAAAGCGAAGTTCACTTTGGAGCTGCATTCCTGAACGGAGTAGGGTTTGTCGGGTATGCCCGTGACAGCTTAACAAGGCGCATTTTTGCGTAAATATAGGTGGTACCGCGGTTTTTCGCCCTATGCTTTTGCATGGGGTTTTTTAATTTGAAAAAAAAATCGAAAAGCCGTGATTATCTTATGGTTTATTCGCTGTTCGGACCGTGATTTATTTTGCTGTCAAATCGCTAATCAAAGCGATGACATAAAGCCTTGAGTAAATGCGACTGAAGGCAATGTTATAACAGTATGAAATTGTGAAGTTTATTCTGAATAAAGGAGTAAAAGATGAAAGAACTTTTAAACAAAATAGTTTGTCAGGCACTTGACGATGTGGCAAAGTGCGCAGATTCAAAATCTTTGACAGACATAAGAGTCAAATTTTTGGGAAAAAACGGTGAAATGACTTCCGTTATGAAGGGAATGGGGAAACTTTCGCCCGAAGAAAGACCTGCCATGGGCAAACTTGTCAACGAAGCAAGAGAGAAAATCGAGAATGCCATTGCCGAAAAGGATAAAAAGATAAAAGACGAAGAACTTGCTTTAAAACTTTCCGCAGAAGCCGTTGACGTAACCTTGCCGTCTAAGCCCACCAGAGAGGTTGGAAGCGTTCACCCTTTGACGAGGATAAAAAACGAGATAATAGATATATTCAAAGGCTTTGGCTTTTCTGTTGCGGAAGGACCCGAAATCGAAACGGACTATTTTAACTTTCAGCTTATGAACGTGCCCAAAGACCACCCGGCGAGGGATATGCAGGACACTTTTTACATTGACGACAATATACTTTTGAGAACTCACACTTCGCCGATGCAGGCAAGAATTATGACGACGCAAAAGCCGCCTATCCGAGTCGTGGTGCCGGGAAAAGTTTATCGCTCCGACGACGACGCGTCGCATAGCCCGATTTTTAACCAAATTGAAGGTTTGGCTGTCGATAAGAAAATAACGCTGGGCGACTTGCAGGGCGTTTTGACTGCGTTTGCCGAAAAGATTTTTTCTAAAGATACAAAAACCCGTTTTAGACCGTCTTATTTTCCCTTTACCGAACCGAGCGTCGAAATGGACGTAACTTGCTCTATCTGCGGAGGAAAAGGCTGTAGGGTTTGCAAAGATACCGGTTGGGTGGAAATCCTCGGAGCGGGAGTCGTCAATCCGCACGTTCTCGATATGTGCGGACTTGACAGTAACGAATATTCGGGCTTTGCTTTCGGATTCGGCGTCGAGCGTATAGCGATGCTCAAATATGCCGTCCCGAACATCAAAATGTTTTACGAAAACGACGTTCGCTTTTTAAAGCAATTCAATAAGGAGGCGTAATATGTTAGCACCGATTAGTTGGCTTAAAGATTTTGTGGATATAGATATAACCGCCGAAGAACTTTCCGACAGGCTTGTTGCGATAGGTTTTGAGGTTGAAGAGATAATTTATCAAAACCGTCAGGCGACAAATGTTTTCGTCTGTAAAATTCTTTCCGTTGAAAAACACCCTAAGGCCGATAAGCTTTCCGTATGTCGGGTGGAAGCAGACGGCAAGGAATATCAGATTGTAACGAATTGCAAAATGGAAGCAGGTGAATATGTTCCCGTAGCTTTGGACGGAGCAAAGCTTTTTGACGGAACGCTCATCAAAAAGGGAGAGCTCAGGGGCGTGGAAAGCGACGGTATGTTTTGCGGAATATCCGAACTCGGTCTCACTTCCGACGACGTTGAGGGAGCAAGCGCCGACGACGTTTTAAGGCTCAAAGGTAAGTTTAAGACGGGGGAGAACGTTTTTGACGCCGTAGGATTTAACGACGTGATTTTGGACGTTTCCGTCACGGCAAACCGTCCCGACTGCAATAGTATTTATAAGCTTGCAAAGGAGGTTGCCGTTGCTACAAAAAAGAGCTGTCGCACTCCTGATACGGAATACAAAACGTCGAACGAGAAATACGATTTTTCGGTGGAAGTCAAAAATGAGGAGCTTTGCCCGAGATATATGACGGCAGGAGTTAAAAACGTAAAAATATTTCCTTCCGATAAAAAGATTAAACAGCGTTTAAGAGCCGTAGGAATAAGACCGATTAATAATATAGTTGATATAACAAACTATGTTCTGACGGAAATCGGACAGCCTATGCACGCTTTTGACCGTAGATATGTTGAAGGCGGAAAAATCGTCGTGAGAGAGGCAAAAGACGGCGAAAAAATAACGACGCTCGACGGAAAGGAAAACAATCTCACTAAAGATATTCTGGTCATCTGCGACGCCGTAAAGCCTGTTGCCATTGCCGGTATTATGGGCGGCGAATACAGCGGAATTATGCCGGATACCTCGGAAATCGTGTTTGAATCGGCTAAATTCAAAAGAGATAAGATAAGAAGGGAAGCAAGATTTTTAAATCTTCATTCCGATTCGCAGGCGAGATACGAAAAGGGCATTGATTTTTCATCGCAGGAACTCGGTTTAAAGCGCGCTTTAAATCTTATATGGAAATCAAAAAGCGGAGATATTTTAGAAGGCATTATCGACAAAAAGGTCAAGTTTGAGCCTTATAAAAAATTGACCGTCAAAACTCAAAAACTCTCCGACATTTTAGGTGTAGACGTCGATGCGGATAAAGCGGCGGAAATTTTCAACACGTTAGGGCTTGAATCCGCCGTAAAGGGCGATAGCATAGAGTGTTTAATTCCCGAGGACCGTGACGATATTGTCGGTGCAAACGACCTTGCCGAAGAATATATCAGAGTTTTGGGTTACGGAAACATCAAACCGACCTTGTTTAAATATTCTCAGCTTATAAAGGGCGAAGTTATGCCGCACCTTGCTTTTGCGGATAAAGTCAAAAACGCTCTTTCGAACCTCGGACTTTATGAAATAGTGACTTATTCGTTTACGTCGCCTAAATGTTTCGATATGCTAAGACTTCCCGATAGCGATAACCGCCGCAAATGCATCAAAATTAAAAATCCGCTCGGCGAGGCGGTCAGTATAATGAGGACGACGCTTTTGCATTCGATTTTGGAAATTGTCGCTTCAAACGAGAGTAAATCGCAAAAAAATCTTGCGCTTTTTGAAGTCGCAAAGGTTTATATTCCCAAAAAGCTTCCGCTCACAGAACTTCCCGACGAAGTGAACACTTTGGCTGTAGCTCTCAGCGGCGAAGCGGAAGACTTTTTCACTCTCAAAAACGTAGTTGAAAAACTCGGAAAAGCCGTTGGCGTCGAATTTTCGTTTAAAAAGAAAATCGTGCCGTATCTTCATGACGGACAGAGTGCGGAGATTTTTGTCGGTGATACAAGTATTGGCGTAATGGGACAAATTCATCCGCTTGTTGCCGAAACTTACGGCATTTCAAAAACTTTTGCCTTGGAAATCAATCTTGACGTTTTGGAAAAATTCGGAACGAACGCATTGACCGTTAAAGAAATCTCAAAATTTCCGACGGTAGAGCGTGACCTTGCCGTAGTCGTCGATGACGGTGTGATTGCCGGCGATATGCTTCAGGCAATAAAGGGTGAAGGTATACCCAATCTTGATAAAGCGGAAATCTTTGACGTATTCAAAGGCGCTCAGGTGGGAGAGAATAAAAAGAGCATTGCCTTTAACTTTGAATTTGTATCCTATGAAAAAACTTTGGTTGATGCTGAAGTCAACGAGGCTATGGATAGGGTGTTGAAGCTTCTCGAAACTAAGTTCGGCGCAAAAATCAGATAAACTTTTGCACGGTCAAAAAGATGGGTGCTTTTGACAGACTGTAAAATAAATGCTACAAGGCAACTATAAGACGGTTTAGGCAAATAAAGCAAATTTAATGTAAATATAACGCGGTTATAAGCTATTAAGCAGTTATAAAGTAGTTATAAGGCAAAAAGATTTAAATCGGGCATAAAAGATGGCAAAGGAAAAGACAAAGAAAAGGGCAAAGATATTATGATTGAGAAAAAGACTCTTTTAACTTTGGAATTCGATAAAATAGCTCAAGAGCTTAGTCTTTACGCACAGTCGGAGGGCGGTAAGAATTTGGCAAAAAATCTTACACCCGCTATGACGGCTGAGGATGCAAAAGCTCTTTTAGAGCAGACGGAAGAGGCGGACAGAGTTCTGTTCGAGTTTTCCGTTTCTCCAAATTTTGCCATTGACGATATAGCGCAAATCGTCAGGTTTGCCGCCAAAAACGGACTTTTGTCTATCGCCGATATTTTAAAGACGGGCAGAGTTTTAAGAATTGCAAGGGGCATAACAAAGGCAATGCAAAAACCCCTTAACGTTCCGTGTCTTACGGCTATGTCTAAAACGCTTTATTTTGATAAGGAACTCGAAGACAGAATATATTCCTCCTTTTTGTCGGATACGGAAGTGGCAGACGACGCCTCAAAAACGCTCAAGGATATAAGAGGCAGAATACAAAAACTTAATTCTCAAATTAAAGCTACGCTGTCTCAGTATATAAATTCATCGGCGTATACAAAGTATTTGCAGGATTCAATCGTTACGATAAGAGGCGACAGATACGTCATTCCCGTAAAAGCGGAATATAAGGGTGTGATAAAGGGGCTTGTTCATGACCAATCGTCGAGCGGTGCAACGCTGTTTATCGAGCCTATGCAGGTGGTGGAATTAAATAACACTCTTAAGACTTTGCTTATGGACGAAGAAGCTGAAATCGAAAAGATTTTACGCTCATTTTCCACCGAGATAGGCTCAATCGAACACGTTTTGCTTTCAACGATAGAAATGATAGAGCAGATGGATTTAATTTTTGCCAAAGCTCAATACGCCAAAAAACAAAAAGCGGTTTTGCCGCATTTGACCGACAGCGGAAAAATAAAACTTTGCAAGGCAAGACATCCTTTAATCGACTCTGATAAAGTCGTGCCTGTATCGATTGAATTAAACAAAAAAATGCTTCTCATCACAGGTCCGAATACGGGCGGTAAAACTGTTACTCTAAAGCTTGTCGGGCTTATGACGGTAATGGCTATGTGCGGAATGTTCATTCCTGCCGAGAGCGGCGAACTGTCATATTTTGAAGGGATATTTTGTGATATAGGCGACGAGCAGTCGATAAAGCAAAATCTTTCGACTTTTTCGTCGCACATAAAAAACATTATCGATATTCTGTCAAAGGTCAATTCTAAATCGCTGTGTTTGCTCGACGAACTCGGAGCCGGAACTGACCCTGTCGAGGGTGCAAGTCTTGCGGTCAGCATATGTGAAAAATTATTGTCGCTCGATGCAAAATCGGTGGTAACGTCGCACTTCGGCGAGTTAAAGGAATTTGCCTTGACGACGGACGGCGTTGAAACCGCTTCAATGGATTTCGATACTAAAACATATCTTCCCACATACAAGCTTATTATGGGGTCGGTGGGTATGTCAAACGCCCTCAAAATAGCTTCCGCTTTGGGTCTTTCGGCCGATATAGTGGAAAACGCTTCAAAGCGAATTTCATCTGAAAAAAAGCAGTTTGACAGCGTGCTTCTTTCTGCCGAGGAAACAAGGCGAAAAGCGGAAAACACGGTGGCTCAGGCGGACGAGGATAAAAAGAAGGCAAGGGAATATTTAAATCAGATTGAGGACGAAAAAAAGATAATAACGCAAAAGAGGGAAAAACTCGAGGAAACTATAAGGAAAGGAACAAAGCAGCTTATAAACGAATCGGTTGAAGAGGCAAACGAACTGATAGACGAGATAAAGGAAATTCTTAAAAAGCAGGAACTTGAAATGTCCGACCTTTTCCATGCTCAGAAGCTAAGAAAACAGCTTGAGAATATGTCGGCGGATTATTCCTCCGAAACGGTTGTGGCAGAACTTAAAGACGACTCTCCGCCCAAAGTAGGAGATGAGGTATACGTCATATCGCTTGCTAAAAAGGGCGTTTTGTCGTCGCAAAACGCAAAGGGCGACGGGGAAGTGAAAATGGGCAAACTTACCGTAAGAGTTAAAAAGGGCGATTTTTATAAGATAAAAAAATAGGATAAAAACAAAGGGTCGGATAAAGCCAAGATAAAAATAATATAGTAATTTGATAAAAGATATAGTAATTTGATAAAAGCAAAATATAAATCAAATTAAAATCAAAAAAAAGATAAAAATCAGGTAAAAATCAAGTAAAAATCAGGTAAAAAATAAAACAAAAACGGGTAAAAGCCAAAGTAAAAAACTTTTAAAACGCCTTACGATTAAACGCTTTGCTTAAATTTTTAAACAAACGCATTGCTTTAAAAATTATAAATAACCGCTTTATGACGACCGTTTTTGAGGTAATTGCCTGAAAATCGCCGACAAGTTTTATATAAAACGGCTTAATATATAAAACTTTTGATAATTTTTAGAAAACTTTACCGTTTTTAATCGATTTAATCGTCAAAAGCGGTTACAATAGAGGATATAAACGCTGTATGTGCGCTTGGGTCGGAATAGACAGGTTATTTACTATTTACCGACCGATTCGGAGGAGTTATGATTGCAACAAAATACACCCAATCCGTTCAGAAAACCATTTCGTCGGGAGGGAAAATAACGCTTTATGCGGGCGTGGCTTTGGAAATCGCTTCAGTCGCTCTTTTGATTGTGGGAATTTTTGTAAACTTATACGTTTTATTTGCTTTCATCGGAGTGTTGGCTATCGGCGCACTTTTGTGTCAGATTTATTATTCGCTTACGATTGAATATAACTACAATTTTGCCGACGACGCTCTCATAATAACCAAAAAGGACGTAAGACTGAGAAGAACCACGCTTTTGACGGTGAAGTTCGACAGCGTGCTTAAATATGAAATCTTTGCCGATTGTGTAAATAAAGAAGATAAAAACTATATGGCATATAACGACGACCCGTTAAATAAGGCGTTAACCTTTAAAATGGCGGACGGCACCGAAGTCAGAATGCTCTTTAGTCCCGACGACTATTTAAATGCCCTCATATGCGAAAAATTGAAAATCGAAGAAATTTGATTTTGAAATCTGTTTTTTCGGATAACGGTATTTGAAACGGTATTTTAATTTTGCGAGTAAAAACACGAGATTAAAAACACGAGATTAAAACGAGATAAAAAATATTAGATATTAAAATTTGTTGCAAGGTTGAGTTTGATGTGACTTGCCGTAAAACTTGACTTTGTAAATTAGCATATAAATGCAGAGGATATATGATTTATTACGATAACGCCGCCACGACTGAGGTTTATCCCGAATGTATCGAGGTTTTGACACAATACAATCAAAACAGATATTTTAATCCGTCCGCTCTATATAAGGAATCTTCGGATATAAAACTTTTGATTGACGGTGCAAGGGAATCGATAAAAAAACGCTTAAGAGCGCCCGAGGGAAATTTGTATTTCACGTCGAGTGGCAGCGAAGCGGATAACACCGCGCTTTTCGGCGTTAGAAAACAAAAAGGTCAAACGGTCATTGTGGGCGAGGGCGAACACGACGCCGTCTACAACAGTGCTTTGCAACTTAAAAACGACGGCTTCAATGTGGAATTTGCCCCGATTAAGAGCGACGGCGGTATAGATATTGAAAAACTTTCCGATATGCTTAACCCAAACGTGTGCCTTGTTTCCGTTATGCACGTTTCCAACGAAACGGGGGCGATAAACGACCTTGCCAAAATATCCGCTTTGATTAAAGAAAAATCGCCTAAGGCGATATTCCATTCCGACGGAGTTCAGGCATACGGCAAAATCGATATAAATCTCAGGGCATCCGGCGTTGATATGTATACTATATCGGGACATAAAATTCATGCACCTAAAGGCGTGGGCGCACTCTGGATAAAAAAAGGCGTGACCGTTCGGCCTCTGATTTTCGGGGGCGGTCAAGAGAGCGGTTTTCGCTCTTCAACCGAAAACGTGGCAGGCATTATGGCGTTTAAAACGGCAAGCGACCGCATATTCGGCAATTTTGAGGCAAACAATTCTACAAAATCGCAGATAAAAGAATACTTAAAGTCGTATATATGCCAAAACGTGGCGGATACGGTCGTTTTGTCGCCCGACGACGGCGCAAGTCATATTCTCACATTGGCATTTAAAAACTTAAGAGGCGAAGTTTTGCTCCACGCTTTAGAGAAAAAATCGGTGCTTGTCGGCATAGGCTCCGCTTGCTCGTCCCACCGTGAAAGCAGATTTAAAAAACTGTTAAATCTTGACGCAGACCACCGTGACGGCATAGTGAGACTCAGCTTTTCCGAGTTCAACACTTTGGACGAGGCAAAAGAGGCGGCAAAAATCATAGCGGATACGGCAAACGAGTGGAACAGGTTTGTGAGAAAATAATTTATTCGTTTAAAGATATGTTCAACGATATGGTTTAAACGGTTGTTTCAAATGATTGAATAAACGATTGAATAAACGATATGGTTTAAACGGTTGATTTTAACGATATGATTTAGCTTAAAATAAAAACTGCTTTTTGAGTTAATTAAGTTTTAATTTAATATTTAACGTTCGGCATAATTTTGCTATGCTCAGCGAACAAAGGACGGAATATGGAAAGAGTCATTATTATAAGGTTTGGAGAACTATTTTTAAAGGGTAAAAACAGAGATTATTTCGAGTCCCTTTTGATAAAGAACATAAAAACCGCACTCGGTGAATTTAAGTTTGATTTCCGCCGCTCTCAGGGCAGATATTTTGTGGAAAACTACAATATAGCCGACGAAGCGGAAATTGTCGATTGCGTAAAAAAAGTCTTTGGCGTCTATTCCGTATCCGTTGCCGCAAAGGTGAAAACGGATTTTGAAAACGGCTTTAAAACGATAAAAGATATTGCCCTCGAAGAAGCTAAAAAACAGAAGTGCAAAACTTTCCGTGTAACGGTAAAGAGAGCGGACAAGCGCATACCCGTCACTTCCACCGAGATTGCCGCAGATATAGGCGGAGCGGTGCTTGAAAACACAAGCCTTAAGGTAAACCTGCACGAATTCGATTTTGAAATAAACGTCGATATACGAGAGGACGGCAACGCTTTTGTCTATTTCGGCGTCGAGCTTGCCGTTGGCGGACTTCCCGTGGGCAGCAGCGACAGAGGTATGCTTTTGTTGTCGGGCGGTATAGACAGCCCTGTGGCGGCTTATATGATGGCAAAGAGGGGAATGAAACTTGTTGCCGTGCATTTTTCGAGTCCGCCGTATACGAGCGACCTCGCCAAAGAAAAAGTGGTGACCTTAAGAAATATAGCAAACAAGTATTGCACGCCTATAAAGCTTTTTGTCGTTCCGTTTACGGATATTCAGCTTCAGATACACGAAAAGTGCCCGTCCGAGTTTATGATAACGATTATGCGTCGAATTATGATGCGAATTGCCGAGCGTCTTGCCGAGCGTCACGATTGCAAGGCTTTGGTGACGGGCGAAAGTTTAGGTCAGGTTGCCTCGCAGACGATAAGCAGTATCAACTGCACAAATGCCGTTGTAAAAATGCCTGTGCTCCGTCCTCTCATAGGGCTTGATAAGGAAGAGATAATGCAAATTGCAAAGCGTATAGGCACGTTTGAAACTTCCATTTTGCCATATGAGGATTGTTGCACCGTTTTTCTTCCTAAAAATCC
>ERZ779737.1450-NODE-1450-length-18374-cov-8.057154_pt1 | contig 18374 bp, 12 predicted proteins | sample MGYA00511889_ERZ779737 | MGnify/ENA primary metagenome ERZ779737 (study PRJEB29588, sample SAMEA2163575) | human gut metagenome | biome: human gut; feature: human-associated habitat; material: faeces | place: Denmark | collected 2008/2010 ...
AATTCAGGCTGCAAAGTAACTAACTTATTTCCTAAATAGGTTTCGATGGTATTTTACTGATAATCAGCAGAATATAATTATGTAGAAAGAGAGTCGAGCAAGTGTGTTGTAGAAAAGATAAATTTGAGCCAATGAGTAAGTGTTTAATATTCAAAGCATTCTATTTTTACTGAAAGAAATAGAAATAGTGCGGAACTGTATCTGACACCACTTTTCGATACCAGTAAAGAAGAACGTAAAACATTCATTATCTGTGAGGATAAGTGCTAGAAAGGTGGACGATATAATGTGGTTGACACTCCAAATTAACACCAATACCTAAAAGGATGTAAGGATATAGGATGACGAGTTCGTTTGTTTGCAGACTCTCTATCGGAATGATAGCTAAAAAGAAGAATGTAGTAATATTCTTTGTATAGCCTAACTGGTTGGGCTTATAAATTTAGGGAAGCTATCAGGAGTAAACGATGTTATTGGACAGTTACCATTCAATACTTTGATAAATGCATTTATAATGAACCTTGTTCTACTTTTTAGTTTCTCAGTAGAGAGATTCGCAGAATATCCGGCTTGATATTTATATAATGAAAGAGTAGATTCTCCAATCTGGCCGGGCATCTTGAAAAGAAGAGAAATGTCGATAAGCAGAAGGTGATATCAATGGCTTTGTCGGGTCTTTAACAGCGTTTGTACATGGTGTGTACATCTGTTTTTTACTTTAAATCATTGATTATTAGATTGTTTACGACTTTCTTGATGTACATCAAGTATCCTTGGTGTCTTGTGCTTTATACCCTATTTTTGCCACCGATAATCGCTACTGCATACATGGCTTGTGAACAACACTTGCACGGCTCGCGAACAACACTTGTACGGCTCGCGAGCGACACTTGCACGGCTCACGAGCGACACTTGCACGGCTCAAACCACTTACAGACATCGTAAAACAGGGACAAACAAGGGCATGGAAAACATACAAATTAACCATTATACGTTATGTGATTTTTTATGAAAGAGAGAGTTTTGTTATTGATCCTGTTTGTATGCCTGGGAGCGGGAATGCTTCGGGCACAAACTAAGCAGGTGACGGGTATTGTCACCTCGGCCGAGGACGGACAACCGGTAATCGGCGCTTCGGTATTGGTGAAAGGAACTTCGCAAGGGTCTATCACCAATGTAGAAGGAAAATTTCAGTTGGACGGCGTATCTGCATCAGCACAGACGCTGGTCGTTTCGTTTGTGGGCATGAAGACGCGCGAAGTGCCTGTAAGTGAGTATGTAGAAGTGGTTTTGGAAAGCGATCAGCAAGTACTGGACGAAGTACTTGTCACCGTGGCCTATGGCACCGCCAAACGTTCGTCGCTGACGGGAGCTATCTCGTCCGTCGACCAGAAACAGATTGAAATGCGTCCTACGTCGAGCGTCACTTCGGCACTCGAAGGAAGCACTTCGGGAGTACAAATCAACAGCACGTACGGCGCACCGGGCAGTACGCCCGACATCCGCATCCGAGGCATCGGAACGGTGAACGGCTCCAGTTCGCCCCTCTATGTGGTGGATGGAGTACCCTTCAGCGGAAGCATTGCCGACATCAATCCTGCTGATATTGAAAGCCTTTCGGTGCTGAAGGACGCAGCTTCGTGCGCCCTCTATGGTAACCGTGCTTCGAATGGAGTCATTCTGATTACCACCAAACGGGGCACAGCTGGCAAACTGAGTTTCGAGCTGAAAGTCAATCAGGGTATTTACTCGCGGGGCATCAAGGAATATGCCCGCACCGATGTCCGCCAGTTTATGGAAGCCAGTTGGCAAAACCTGCGCAATGCACGTATTTCGGCTGGCGACGATCCGGCCAAAGCAGCACGCTATGCCAGCGAAAACCTGATCAGCGAACAGCTTTACCTGAATATTTTCAATAAACCCGATAAGGAACTGTTTGACGCATCGGGCCGTCTGGCTGAAGGTGTACAGATGCTTCCCGGCTATGCCGACGACCTTGATTGGTATAAAGCAGCCATTCGCAACGGTTATCGTCAGGAGTATATGTTCAGCGGAAACGCTGCCGGCGAGAAGAGCGACTATTACTTCTCACTGGGTTATCTGGACGAAGAAGGCTATGTGCGCAATTCAAGTTTCGACCGCCTTTCGGCACGCGTATCGGTCAATCTGAATCCGGTAGAATGGCTTAAAGCTGGTGTTAACCTGTCGGGCAGCCATCAGAATTCGAAGATTACCACAGGCGACGAAGGTGCCTCTTTTACAAACGCCTTTATGTATTGCCGTCAGATAGCCCCCATCTATCCCGTACATCTGCACAACCCTGACGGCTCCTACCGCCTGGTCAATGGTCAGCGCCAGTACGATCCCGGTTATTATACCAACGAGCAGGATGTGGAAATAGCCACACGCAATCAGTACCAGGACCGTCATGTGGTATGGGAAAACGAGCTGGACAAGAATCAGACAGTACGCAACACCCTGCAGGGCATCGCCTATATGGATGTCAAGTTCCTGCGCGACTTTACTTTCACCGTAAAAGGGGACATGAGTCTGAGCCATTCGGAAAACAGTTCGTACGACAATGCCATCATCGGTAACGGAAAAGGCAGTAACGGACGTGCCAAACGCGAGTCCTATCGTTACAAGAGCTATACCTTCCAGCAGCAACTGAAGTGGACTCACCTTTTCGGTGCGCATCTGTTCGATGTGCTGGTGGCTCACGAGAATTTCTCGTATAACTACGATTATACTTATGGCTTCAAGACGTCGCAGATATTCCCCGACCGTCCCAACTACAGTAACTTTACCGAAATCACCAGTCTCGATGGTTACGAAAACAATTATCGTACAGAGAGTTATCTGGGACGTATCCGCTACAACTTCCGCGACCGCTACAACTTGGAAGTGTCTTTCCGTCGTGATGGTTCCTCACGCTTCCATCCCGATAACCGTTGGGGTAACTTCGGCAGTGTGGGAGCCAACTGGATAATCAGCGAAGAAGACTTTATGAAAGACGTACGCTGGGTGAACGACCTGAAGCTGCGTGCCAACTACGGTCAGGTAGGTAACGATGCAGGAGCCGGCTACTATGGCTACATGAGCCTTTATTCGGTAGCGCAGAATGCTCACAAAGGAGCCCTTTTCCTGAGCCAGAACGACTCTTACGACCTGAAGTGGGAGACGGGCGAGGCCTATGGCGTGGCTGTCGAGACACGTTTGTTCGACCGTTGGAACCTGAGCGTAGAGTACTTTGACAAGCGAAACAAAGACCTGTTGTTCGACATTTATCTGCCCCTTTCGGCAGGAGCCACTTCTTCGACAGCAGCCGAAGCTACCGTGACGCGCAATCTGGGTACTATCTCCAACCGTGGTGTTGAGATCAATACCGACGTTGACGTCTTCCGTAACAAGAACTGGACCGTCAACCTGGCTGCCAATGCCACCTTCCTGAAAAATGAAATTGTGAAACTACCCGATCAGAACAAGGATGGTATCATATCGGGTGCATACAAGATTGTGGAAGGTCGCAGCCGTTACGAGTTCTACACTTATACGTTCGAAGGAGTAGACCAATTGACCGGTAATTCCCTCTACAAAGCCAATCTGGAGGACTATTACGTCAAACTGTCCGACGGTACTACACTGGGTAACAAGCAGACCGGTACCGACATTACCAGCAAGGCAACTGTGATAAACGGAGTGCCTTATGTCACCAACACCACTTACGGTCAGCGCGAATTTCACGGTTCAGCTCTGCCTACCGTATATGGCAGCTTCACGGGTACGGTCAGCTACAAGTCGCTCACGCTTTCCGCCCTCTTCACCTATTCGTTGGGAGGTAAGACGATGGATAGCGTTTACCAGTCGCTGATGAGTACCGGTACCAGCCCCAGCAACTACCACTCTGATATTATGAAGTCGTGGACACAAGCGCCCGAAGGCATGGACGAAAATTCGCCCAACCGTATTCGGAAAGACGGTATACCGCAGATCAACAGCATGTTGAGTTCGGACAACAACGCCGTTTCTTCCCGCTGGCTTACTTCGGCCGACTATCTGGTAGTGAAGAATCTGACCCTGTCTTACCGCTTGCCGCAAACTTGGGTCGATCATATCGGCCTGCAGGCTGTAGGGTTGAACGTGACTTGTGAAAATCTCTGGACCTTTACCGCCCGTCAGGGTATGAATCCTCAGCAGTCGTTCTCCGGCGGACAAGGTAACTACCTGGTAACACCGCGTATCTTCTCGGTAGGAGTAAGTGTGAAACTTTAATAATGTATATTCATTACACAGAAGATGAGTTAAGGAGTCGGGCCTTTACATCCTTGATTGATAATTTCTTATTGCTTTTTGAAAACAGCCGGCTTGACTTCTTAACCTTCTTCAGATAAAAAACATATACGATATGAAACTGAAAAATATTCTCTGCATATCCGTAGCTTCGGCCTTGCTTACCGCTTGTTCGGCCGACTACCTCGACACGTTGCCCCAGTCGTCTACCGATACGGGCACCGTCTTCGAAACGACCGAAAATGCCCGTATGGCCGTCAACGGTCTTTGCCTGATGATGACCCAACAGTACCTGGGTCAGCAAGGAGTCAACGGCGAAGGTACTATCAAAACCTGGTATGGCAACTATCCGGGCAACGACTTCCAGAAGTGTAACCTGACGGGCTGGGCCAACATCATCAACGCTACCTATATGGAACGTAGTACTTCGCTCTATTGCTACTATCCCTGGTTCTATTATTATAAGCTGATAGGCAATGCCAACCGCATCATTGTCAACATAGGCAATGCTGCCGGTACAGATGCTGAACGCGACTTTATCCGCGCACAGGCACTCACCATACGGGCTTACTCGTATCTGATGCTCAGTCAGCTCTATTGCCACCGCTGGGCCGACAGTAATCAGGGAGCTTCGCGCGGACTACCATTGAGGCTCGATACGTCCGACGGCGATCTGCCAGCATCAACCCTGGCACAGGTTTATCAGCAGATATACACCGATCTCGATGCCGCCATCGACGCTTATACCCGCAGCAAGCTGACGCGCGACCGTGGCGACAACCACAGTCCCGACCTTGCGGTAGCTTATGCTGTCTATGCCCGTGCTGCTCTGACGCGTGAAGACTGGGCTTCGGCTGCCAAGTATGCTCCACTGGCCCGTAAAGACTATCCGCTGATGAGCAATGCCGACTATGTGGACGGCGGCTTCAGCACCCCCAACAGTGAGTGGATATGGAGTAGCTATAGTGCTCCCGACCAGACACTTTACTATTTTTCTTTCTTTGCTTTCCAGGGCAGTAATTCCAGTGCCAGCATTTGCCGTGCATACCCTTGTGCCATCAGTAAAGAGCTCTACGACCGCATCCCCGAAACCGATGTACGCCGTAACATGTTCCTTGCTCCCCGCGAGGGCGATGTTTACAATACAGCCAACGGCAGTGCCACCAGCGGACCTATGCTGGAACGTGCCCGCAAGGAGTATGCCGACAAAATCTACTCTACCAGCCAGATATTTGCCTATATGCAGTTCAAGTTTCTTTGTACAAGTCAGCCCGGAGTGGGACAACTGAACCATTTCCGTTCGGCAGAGATGTATCTGATTGAAGCTGAAGCTAATTGCCATCTGGGAGGAAAAGATAAAGAGACACAAGCCCTTCTGCAAGCCTTGATAAAGGACAGTGGCCGCAATCCGCAATACACCTGCGACAAAAGCGGCGACCAATTGCTCGAAGAGGTGAAACTTTATCGCCGCATTGAGCTTTGGGGCGAAGGCTTCGACTGGTTCGACCATAAGCGCTGGCGTCAGCCGGTAGTGCGTCATGCCTATCCCGAAGGCAGCTTCCATGCTCAGTTTGCCATAACTCTGAAGCCCGAAGACAGCAACAACTGGACGTGGGTCTATCCGGCCAAAGAAGTGGACTACAACGGTGCACTGGACAGCTACATCGAATAAATCTTATACTTTAACCAATTCATATTCTTTACCTACAATTCTCTCTGAAGTCTGTTCGGGAGGCTCGGTTTCTTCGGAGGCCGTTGCCTCCCGGCTTTCGTTGTATATAGGGCATCCGGACATCTTTTCTCAATAAAATCATTGTCAGGTTAATAACTTTATTAATCTCTTTCATTATCTTTAGGTAAGTTAGGATGTGTTTCAGCAAAAAAATCAAGCAAGCTTGTTTTTTCTGTATTCGACTTTCCGTATCTTTGTTTGCAATAAAACAGAGAATATCATGGAAATACCTGCTGACTATATACGACGTATCGAAATCCACGGCCTGTGGCACCGTTACGACATTGCCTGGGACCTTCGTCCCGATGTCAATATCCTTTCGGGCATCAACGGTGTAGGAAAAACAACCATTCTGAACCGTTCGGTAGGCTATCTGGAGCAAACCTCCGGAGCCATGAAAACGGACGAAAAGAATGGAGTGCGCGTCATTTTCGACAATCCCGAAGCTACTTACATCCCTTACGACGTCATCCGCAGTTACGACCGCCCGCTCATCATGGGCGACTTCACCGCACGGATGGCCGACCCGAATGTGAGGTCTGAACTCGACTGGCAGCTGTATCTGCTGCAACGCCGCTACCTGGACTATCAGGTAAATGTGGGCAATAAGATGATCGAACTGCTGAGCAGTGACAACGAGCAGCAGCGCAACCAGGCTTCCCTCCTGTCGGTGCCCAAACGCAAGTTTCAGGACCTGATAGACGAACTGTTCAGCTATACCCGAAAGAAGATCGACCGTAAAAGCAATGAAATCGTGTTCTATCAGGACGGCGAACGGCTTTTGCCTTACAAGCTGTCTTCCGGCGAGAAACAGATGCTGGTCATCCTGCTGACGGTATTGGTGCGCGGAGGCAGCCATTGTGTGCTGTTCATGGACGAGCCCGAAGCTTCGTTGCACGTAGAGTGGCAACAGAAACTCATCGGAATGATCCGTGCGCTGAATCCCAACGTACAGCTGATTCTTACCACCCATTCGCCTGCCGTCATCATGGAAGGCTGGCTGGATGCCGTGACCGAAGTGAGCGAGATATCTACCGAAACCCATCAAAACAGTTGAGACCGTGGCTACTTCGTTACGACATAATCTGACTTCCGCCTATCTGGATGCAGCCACGCGGCTTTCGCCTAAAAAGAAACGCCGCCGCATTGTGGCCTATGTCGAAAGTTACGATGATGTAGCTTTCTGGCGTACCCTGCTTTCGGAGTTCGAGGACGATGAACACTATTTCCAGGTGATGTTGCCCTCGCAAACGTCTTTGTCGAAAGGGAAAAAGATGGTGCTGCTCAATACACTCAATGCCGACGAACTGGGCCGGAGCCTGATAGCCTGCGTAGACAGCGATTACGACTTCCTGATGCAAGGCAATACGGCTGTGTCGCGCCGCATCAATAAGAATCCGTTTGTGCTGCAAACCTATGTTTATGCCATCGAGAACTACCTGTGCTATGCCGAGAGTTTGCACGAAGTCTGTGTGCAGGCCACGCTGAACGACCGTGTGCTGATCGACTTTCCTGAGTTTCTGAAGCGCTATTCACGCATTGCTTACCCGCTGTTCTTGTGGAATATCTGGTTTTATCGTCAACACGATACCAAAACATTTCCGATGCACGAGTTCAACCAGTGTGTACGCATTCAGGACGTTACGTTACACCAGCCTTACCGTTGTTTGGACGAAATGAGGCAACGTGTAGACAAGAAACTGAGCGAACTGGGCACCCGTTTTCCGCAACTCATCGAGCAGGTTGATGCGTTGCGCGAAGAACTGGAGCCTTTGGGCGTAACTCCCGACACCACTTACCTTTATATACAGGGACATCACATCATGGACAATGTAGTGATGAGGCTGCTTACTCCGGTTTGTACCCAGCTCCGTCGCGAACGCGAGAAAGAGATCAAGCGGCTGGCACGTCACGACGAACAGTTCCGCAACGAACTGACCAGTTACGAGAACAGTCAGGCCGCTGTGCAACTGATGTTGAAAAAGAACGAAGGTTACAAGTCACTCTGGCACTACCAGTGGATGCGCGAGGACGTGGAAAGGATATTGGCGGCCTCACCCTTCTGATTTCCCTAACTCCTTTAACTTAAACAAAATGGATTTACTGAATAATATTGATAAATTGCTGATAAGCTGGGGCATGAATCCGCAGACGGCCGACTGGCTGGATCAGTTCATTGCTTTTGCCCTGGTGCTGATATTGGCTTTTGCTGCTGATCTGATTTGCCGTAAGGTGTTGCTCAGAGCTATTGCCCGCCTGGTTGCAAAGACCAAAGCGACGTGGGACGATATTCTGTTCAACCGTAACGTAATGGTCTACCTGAGCCACATGGTGGCACCTGTTGTCATCTATCTGTTCATACCGATTGCTTTTGCACAAACCGATTCGGTGACTTTAAGTTTCATCCGGCGTTTGTGCTTCATTTATATTATATTTGCTTTCTTGCTGTTTATCAACTCTTTCCTGAAAGCTGCCTATGCAGTATACAGCGAGAAAGAGTCCATGCGCGACCGTCCGCTGAAGGGCTTGCTTCAGACGTTGCAGGTATCTTTATGGTCCATCGGTATCATTATCGTGGTAGCCGAACTGTTGGGTAAGTCGCCTTTCTCACTGTTGGCAGGTCTGGGTGCATCGGCAGCCATTCTGATGCTGGTGTTCAAGGACAGTATCATGGGCTTTGTCAGCGGTGTGCAACTTTCGGCCAACGACATGCTGAAGGTAGGCGACTGGATTACCATGCCCAAGTACGGTGCCGACGGCATAGTCATCGAGGTGACATTAAATACAGTAAAGGTTCGTAATTTTGATAATACCATCACTACCATACCGCCCTACCTGCTGGTGAGCGACTCTTTCCAGAACTGGCGCGGCATGCGCGAGAGCGGCGGGCGACGGGTGAAACGAAGCATCAACATCGACATGACCAGCGTACGCTTCTGTACTCCCGAAATGCTCGAAAAGTATCGTAAGATTCAGCTGTTGAAAGACTACATCGAACAGACCGAAGCTGTAGTCGAAGCATATAACAAGGAGAACGGCATCGACAACGAAGTGTTGGTAAACGGTCGCCGGCAGACCAATCTCGGTGTGTTCCGTGCTTATCTGACTGCCTATCTGAAGAGTCTCCCTGTGGTAAACACCGAACTGAACTGCATGGTACGCCATTTGCAGCCTACCGACCACGGCTTGCCTGTCGAACTTTATTTCTTTTCCACCATCAAGGATTGGATTCCTTACGAGGGCGTACAGGCCGATGTATTCGACCACGTGTTGGCTATCATTCCCGAATTCGACTTGCGTGTCTTCCAGTCTCCTTCCGGAGCCGATTTGCGCCGGCTGACGGAAAGCAACTAAAGAATCGTACGTTTGGGAGATTCATATATGGATGATACCGAAACTACAGATGGTTTTATTCGGACAAAAAAACAAGTTGACAAAACTACAGATACTCCCTTGTTGTCTGTAGCCTTGTCAACTTGTTAACTAAACATTCGAATGCTTATCTGATTATTCTGAACAGCGGCAGCAATATCCTTCTGATCGGTTTCAGCTTGTACCACAAAGCCCCGCGCTTCAGCCATCGGCTGTCGGTACAGTCCTGCACACTGCCGTCGGGACGATAGATGTAGCGCAACAGTCCCAGTACCTCGCTACGCTTCACACGCTCTATCCGGTACAGATTGCCGTCGCCCAGCATCAGACATTCGTCGCCTTCACGTCCGATGTAGCGATGCACCATGTATTTTCCTTCCCACTGGTAGAAAGGGCAGCACCAGGCAGGCAGTTCGCCGTCGGCAGGCAGTGGATCAATCTCTACCACATCTTTCCCGCCGATGATGAAGGGGAACATGCTTTGTCCGTCGATACGTACTTTTACCCTCTTTCCCTGTCGCAGCACTTCGGCGGCTTCGGCCAGAAAATCGTTGGCTACAACCAGTTTCCTCATACTCCGAAGATGGTTTTACACGACAGGTGGGCAGCTTCGGCATTGGGCAAGCAAGCCAGGTGGTATACCGGTACCTTGACCAGTATGTCATTCAGTATCTGGCTGATGCAGTCGTACAGTTTCTCGTCGTAAGCAAAGTCGGGCGGGCACGAGGGGTGAAGGGCAGCATAGGCCTGCATCACCTTCAGTTTCTTTATTTCGTTGTAAGGAGCCTGCGACAGGCGTACGCAACCCACTAATTCGTACGAGTTTGTCTTGTAGCACGGTGTCTTTCCACTCCACGGGCTGCCATATACGTAGGGAATTCCGTTATGTATGCGCACAATGGGGCTGTCGTCGTTCAGCAACGTAGCACCTTCGATGTTTTCGCGCCACAGGCGGGTGTGGGTGCTCTTTCCGGTACCGCTCTCGCCCAGGAAGATGACGGCCTTGTCGTGGAAGACAATGGTGCTGGTGTGGATAGCCACAGCCTTCTGGGGAGCAATCAGCACACCGAAAGCAATCCAGCAGGCAAAACGTAGCAGACTGACATCGAGGTTTCCGCTGAAATAGGCGATACGTGATCCTTCGGCTATCCAGACTGTGAGTGTCTGATCGCTACCGATATAGGCTGTTTCGAATATATATCCTTTTTCGTAACGCCCGAAACGGTTGTGTGTCAGTACCGGATCGTTACGGTATAGCTCGGCTGTAAAGGCAGGAGCCTTTTCTTCGCTCCATACGAAGCGGAAATTAGGTTCGGCAGTCGAGTCGATAGCAAATACACCGAATCCGCCGATGTTAGCCACATCCTTCACCAGTGGCTCACCTTCCATACGCAGGCGAAACCCTGCAATCATATAGTCTTGTTCCATAATTAAATATGTATTGTTTTCATTTCCAAATCTATATACCCTCAACCTTAAACCCTCAGCTCTAAACCCTGAATCCTCCTTCATCACGCTTCTCCCCTCTCTTTCGGAGAGGGGTCGGGGGTGAGGTCCCATATCCTATCGCACACCCGCAGCGATGTCTCCCTGTGAGCAATGATAATCATGGTCAGTTCGCGGCACTGTTCGGACAATTCCTCCAGTGCGCGGTTTATCTCGCTTTCCGTGCGGCTGTCCAAAGCCGACGTGGCTTCGTCGAAAAACAGCACTTCCGCCTCTTTGTACAAAGCACGGGCTATGCCGATGCGTTGCTTCTGTCCGCCCGACAAGCGACTGCCATATTCACCCAGCGGTGTGTCTAATCCTTGCGGAAGCGTCTCCAGCCAGTCTTTCAGGCGTACTTGTTCCAGTACTTCCATCACTCGCTGGCGGTCGGGAGAGGGATGTCCCAAGGCAACGTTGTCGAGCAGCGAACCTTCTACGATGAAGATTTCCTGCGGCACGTAGCCCACCAGTTTGTGCCAGCGGTTGCGGTTGGCAGTTGTCAGCCGGCGTCCGTCTACTAATATTTCGCCTTCGGTCGGTGTCAGGAAACCCAATAGCAGATTGAACAGTGTCGATTTGCCCGATCCGCTAGGGCCGCGTATACCGATGCGTTCGCCCCGGTGGATGGTCAGATTCAGGTGATTGAACAGCTGTTCTCCGTCTGGGAAAGCAAATCCCAAGTCTTTCAGTTCCAGTGTGTGCTTGAAGGTAAAGGGCTGTTCGCTGCTGTCATCAGCCGTTTGGCTTTCGGTCAGTCCTTCAGTCACCACCTGTATCGAGTGCGAAGCGTTCTGCAGAGTTACCCAACTGTTCAGGATGCTGCGCATGGCAGGAATCAGACGAAACGCCGCTACGGCAAACACACCGCTCACGATACTCAGGTCACCACGTCCGGCTCCTATCAGCAGGGCTATACCTACTACGATGGCGGCTTCACTCAAAAACTGCGGAAACAGCTGATAGCGTTCCATGCGCTGACGGCTGTGTACGATGCTGTCCATGCCTTGGTCGAACGAGGCAAGCGAGGTGCCGAATGCCTGAGCTATCTCCAGTTCGGCATAGCCGCGGAAAGCTTCTACCACCGTACGGCTCTGCTTGCGGCGTGCTTCCAGTTCCTCCTGGCCGTACTTGCGCAGACGACGGCGCACGGCTACCGTGTAGATTAGTGACAACGGCACGAAAGCAGCGCACAGCAACAATCCGGCCAGCGGCTCCCAAATCACGAGGGCAGCCATCATGAAAAGGATGAGCACAGCATCGCCCACTATGCGGAACAGCGGGGCAAGCACACACAGGCAGAAGGTGTAGCACACATAGTTCACCTCGTGCCCCAACTGCACACTGCTTTTGCTCTTCAGGAACAGCAGTCCGCGCCGGTAGTAGTTGACAAACATCCGCCGGCTGAAGTCGCGATATATTTCCAATTGAAAGGTGCTTTCCACCCGTGCCAGGGCTACTACCAGTGCATTCTTCAGTACCACAAAGCCCATCACGGCTCCGCAAAGCAGCAACATCTCGCCTCGCGAACCTCCGGGGCGCAATACAGCCAGCAACAACGGTATCAGTGCGGCCACACCTGCAAAGTCGAGTACAGCGCGCACCAGTACGGCCAGTGCCACGCGCCAACTGCGGCGGCGGGCCTGCGGGGGAAGCAGAGAAATGATTTCCTTTACCATATCGGTGGGCAAAGGTAGTGCAGCCGTGCGGTTTATGCAAATTTGGCAGGATTTTTTTACAGGGAAAATGGAGAGAGGGGAAAGGGGATGATTTTTGCCTAGTTAGGGAGGAATTTTTTCCTAACTGGGAAAAAATATTTTGGTAACTGGGGAGGAATTTTTTGCTAACTGGGGAAAAATAACAGGGTTAGATAACCGGTTTTGGCAGGGATTGTCGATATCTCGTTGGGAGAGATAAATGAGGAGGGTGTATAGAATAACACATACTTTCAACACACTTACGAAGATCAATAAGATTACAGCATATCACAAAACGGTTGCTTTCATTCAAGTTGAACATGGCTTTTTTGAAGCAGAGCTCGGAATTTGTTCATATATAAAAATAGGGCGCATTTCGGATGGTTACGTTACACATAACACACTCATGCCGAGCATACACAAAAGAGCGGGCGTACCTTTTGATACGCCCGCGACTTATTAACTATATCCGATAATCAATCGTTGTACTATTAATTATTATTATTAACTGTAGTATTAATAGTACCACCATTATTAAACAGATTGTTATACGTCTTAATCTGGCCACCTGTTAATGTCACATTTTTATTGATCGTTAGCTTGGCACCTTTATAGACCTCATTAGCAGTTGTAGTCAGTGTGAAAGTATAAGCTACGTTATCACCGCTCGATACAGTCACATCTCCACCAAAGAAGCAGTGATTTAGGATTTTAAAGTTAGCCTTTAATGTCACATTAGCATTGATATACATGTTACAAGTACTCCAAGTCGTAGCACTAGTTATTTCGATAGGACCGTCGATAAATACTACGCCTTTGTTTGCGGGTTTAGCTGCTGCGGTAGCAAAGTCTTCACTATTCTTTACGGAATAAGCAACACGGCTGTAAGTAGTACTACCTGTTACCTTTGCATCCTTATCATTCAAAATAATCCAGCTGCTGCCGAAATTAGCATCTTTATACTTTGTAATACGACCATCTTTTTCTACATAGATTCTTGCATCGTCATTTGTTGTCTGACTGAGTGTGTTAACATTCAGTGTTCCTTTCTTGACATTGATGATACCTTCGTTTGTAGAACTTGCGCCACAAGTCAAAGCTGTTGTTACTTCAGGCATTTCAACATTGATAGTACCATTGTTTTCGATAGCCATATTAGTAGCAGCGTTGATGTTGGCGATTGCGTCTTCTTCATTTTCCAGTTTGGCAGTTCCACTCACTGTACCCTGGTTCGTAAATACATTGTTGTTGATGATCTTCTTTCCAGTCGTGAATGTCATGGTACCTTTGTTGATGAATGTACCATTAACTGTTAAGTCCTCACTCACTGCAAGTGTACCTTCATTTGTAAAGGTCTTATCTTTAGTGATGACGGTGTTCGCTCCTATTTTTACAGTACCACCTGTGTTAGTCAGGTCGTTGATGGCTACGCCGTTCAGAGTGAGCTGGCCGTTTCTACGAACGAATATGCTACCACAATTATTTGCATCGGCGGGGCCGTTGAGTTCTACGATACCACTCGAAGCCACGTACAAGCTTGCAAATTTTGATACAGTCAGGTTAGCATCACCTGCGATATCCATGTTGTTGACAGAAGCCAATGTTGCAGTAAGATCTACGTCACCAGTAATTGTTACATCGCCTGCCACAGTTACTTCGTTTTCAAAGTTCACAGCACCGCTTTCCAAGTTAATACCATCAACAGTGATAGCATGTCCTTCAACTGTAACATCAGCATCTTTGTTGTTGCATGTCAGTGTTACACCTGTCAAGTCTAAGTCTTCACCTATTATCAATGTTTGAGGTGTAGTACTTTCAATGGCAGCTTCCCAACGGTTCATGAATTGCTCTTCCGTATAGATTGTCTCATCTGTAACCTGTGTATTCAATCTCACATTTACATTTACTATCACGTTCTTAGACTCACCGTCAACAATCATTTGGTTAGATTGTGCTTTGTTGAATTCAGCCAGCATCTGATTATCGTATGCGCTTGCTCCTTTTTGGTAAGTACGTGCAAATACCAGACCGCTGTCACCTTCTTTAGGCTCTGTCACAATTTTCACAACAACCTTTGTTGCTTCCTCGCCATTGATGAAAGGCAATGCAGAGAAATAGAAGGAACCGGTAAGTTTGTCAAGCTCAGTGATTTCGTAAGCTTCGCTGCTGTTTTTCACATTGATGGTGAAGTGATCAACTCTACCATCTGCAGTACTTGTATATACTGGTGCAGGTAGCGGGTTAGCTTCCGGGTCATTGAGATATTTATTGTAGATTTCCGGTGTTAAAGCCGTATTATTGGGAGTCACTTTACCTGTTGTTGTTAACAATGATTGACCTTCAGCATTATAAGCTTCTACAATAATTTTATCGATAGTCCAATCTGGTAACAGACCAACAAAAGCCAATTTATCTGCAGCAAACTGCATTTGGTACAAAACCGGAGCTTGAACCAAGTGGAATGTTGAACTTTGATGTCCACCAGGAACAAATGCGGCAGCACCATAAGCAAACATGTTTTCATTGACAGTGTTCAATTCATTACCGGATGTACAATCTGCCACTTGAGGGAAGTTAACTTTAACAGGAATGGCATTGTAATATTGTGTCCTCAAGTCATCGTAAGGGAAATAAACGACGTAAGCACCTGCAAAAGCATTGGTTACAGTCTCAAAATTGGCATAACTCGTACCGGCACCTTTCGTAAGTGTAAACGGGTGGTTAGAATAATATGATCCTAAGCTAGAACCAATGTTTGACGCATTAGTTACCTGACCTTCATTATTAATTCCAGTCACCATGTGATACCATGAGGCACCAATCACATCATCTTCTTCCCAAACCGGAAGTAATCTTCCATCGACTTTATCGAACATCGAACGTGTTTCTGCTCCCAAACCATACTCTCCACCAATACTGAATCCCTCACCTAAAGAGATTGCTTTTTCAGTGTTTACTTGATTGGAAACTTCAGCAAACTCATCGTTTGTACAAGCCACAAAACCTGCAGTCAAGAACAAACTGCTAAATAATACATACTTCAGTTTCATTTTTCTCATTAATTTAATTAATAATTTTACAATAGTTTCATTTTAACCAACAGGTTCCGTTGGATCATATCCACCAATGCTTCCACTTCCTTCGAAGCCCTTTTCAATAGCCACCTCCAGAATTTCCACTTCCGGAGCTACATAAAACTTTTCCATTTCCATAATTAATTGTTTTTAATTGTTAGTAAAATAAGTGTTATTAATATTTCATTTTATTTTTCGTTCCGAATTACCATATATAATAAGGTGTAAATTTCAACCTCTTTTTGCTGTTTAATCTATCTCAGATTTATTCGTTGATATTGCGCTAATTATCTGTATTTCTGCATATTAACATGCTATACAATAGCACATAATTCAGGCTGCAAAGTAACTAACTTATTTCCTAAATAGGTTTCGATTGTATTTTATTGATAATCAATAGAATACATAATAAGAAAAGAACGTAAACGAGAAAACATGTGTGAATGGTTCGATTAAGAAAGAAAATGCAATTTGTTTATAATCAGGAGATTATCTAATTTGCATTATAGAGTATTATCAACCAAAAGTTCAATTAACACCACTTCATGACACTGGACGGAAGTATTATAAAACCCTGATTTTAAGTACAAATAGAAAGAAGAAAAGTAGCTGATGCAATGGTGTTGACACCTATAATTGATACTTTTTGGTAAAAAGGTGTAAGGAAATTAGATAAAAAATTCCCGCTTACCGATAAAGTATCAGTAAGTAGGGAAATATGAAGTTTAATGCTATATAATTGTAAACTGGATTAAGAAACAGATTTACAATTTTACTTCAAAGCATTCCAGCTCCCATCCACGAAAGATTAGAGTGATAAGACGCAATTCTGTATTACCTTTCGTTTTCTGCACTTTCTCATCCGCAGCATACTGATGAAGTTGTTCGGCAGCTTGCGCTTTCAGACTGGCTATTTCGACATCCGTGGCATTGCGACGGGCATATTTTACTTCTACAATGTAGCTGTAGGCTATTTCCGGCTGGCGAACCAGATCAGGCATCATGTAGAAATCGGCATAGCCTTTCGAGGATTCGTGCTCGGGGAAAATGATATATCCTTTGGTCAGTCCTAAGTATGCCAACAGGAAACCTTTTATGTGCGCTTCTCCTTCAATAAATTCACGGATGGCGCTTTGACGTTCCAGTTCTTTGGCAAAGTACTGGAAAACAGGTTGCCAGTCACCTTGTAAAGCCATTCCTTTAACAAGCATAGAAAGCTGTGACATGTCCATATCAAAAACTGAAGCATTGCGGTAGGCTTCAATTAGGTAGGTATACAGCTGTTCGCGTACAGTCAGATTGGGAATGCCTAAAATAGGACTACCAAAATCCGTCCCTTGTATAGACAACATACCGAAATAGAACAGCAGACTCTTGAAATTCTCCGTGTCGACCATCCGTTCGGCAGGGAAAGATTGTGCGATGTTGGCCGTCACCTTTCCCTCTACTACCAGTTGCTGGATAACGGAAGTATTAACACCTAATCGTTTGTCTATCTGCACCAAGTGGCGAAGTTTGTTGTAGTCTGTGCGGATGTTGGTATCGACCATCATCTTAGGCGGTTTATGCCGTTGCATATATTCATTAAGAAAGTATAATGTCATGTCTGAGTTGAACATGTGCTCGTCTGACATATCCTCTGAGAAACAGTAGTTGTCATACCATGGCCGCATCTCTTCTAACAGATCATCCACCGTAACCTCTTCCGGTAATGCTCCTTCTGACTTGTAGTAACTGATCATCTGACGTACTTCTTCCGTGCTGAAACCGATGATACTATTGAATTCCGGCTTCATGCTGATGTTTGTTCCGATGTTGAATCCGCTGGTTACGTCATCCATCGTAACAGGGCTGACACCGGTGATAAACAAACGGTCAATTGCTGCATCGGGTCCGGTAGTAGCCGCTTTAATAACATTGAAGAACTCACGGATAAATCCTTCGCCATGTGTCGTTTTGCGGTAACGTTCTGTGCCGTAAGTGGCCAATAGGGTATTGGTGAAGTTGTCGTACTCGTCAATCAGCAGATAGATATGCGGGCAGTTGTTGTCACTGATATAGCGGGCAATCTTTCCAAGCTGCAAACCGGGTAACTTTTCCTCTCTGTCCAACTCTTCCCAAATTTCTTTGCCTAATAAATGCTCATATTTTTTAATAAACCGGATAATCACTGCATTGCAATAGGCTTTGAATGACTGTTCCACCTCATCAGGATTGGAGCTGACCTCCGAGAAGTTGAACCTGAGTACCAAATATTTATTATGCACCTTTGTAGCATGCTTCCCGATATACAGTTCACCGAAAAGTTCTTCGAAACGGTCGGCATAATCTACGCTGTAATATGTCTCCAGCATGGCCAAAAACAGCGACTTGCCGAAACGGCGGGGACGGAGCAGGAAAAGATAATTCGGCTGGTTTTCCAGTAACTCTACGTAACGGGTTTTGTCCACATAGTAATACTCCTCCGATATAAGCCGGGGGAAGTCCGATAATCCGTATGGCAACTTTTTCATGACGAAGATGTTTTATCTGATTGATGCAGAAGCAAAGATAGTGGAAAGAAAGGGAAGTTCAAAGGGGAAACGAGGTTTTCAGTTTATAGTATGTTTTGAGAAAGATTTTTTCCCAATTGGGAAAAAATCTTGGGTAACTAATAATGAATAACATAAAAAGAGGGTGTGTCGTAATACGCGATTCACCCTCTTTTCTTTATCAGCGATAAGA
>ERZ779737.1454-NODE-1454-length-18348-cov-4.096485_pt1 | contig 18348 bp, 17 predicted proteins | sample MGYA00511889_ERZ779737 | MGnify/ENA primary metagenome ERZ779737 (study PRJEB29588, sample SAMEA2163575) | human gut metagenome | biome: human gut; feature: human-associated habitat; material: faeces | place: Denmark | collected 2008/2010 ...
GGTTTCCGCCGGAGGCTCGGGCGTCCCGTCGCCGCTGGCGGGCAAGGTGGTTTCCATCGACACGAAAGTCGGCGCGGCCGTCAAGGACGGCGATCAGATCCTGACGATCGAGGCGATGAAGATGAACACCTACATCTACGCCAACAAGGCGGGAACGATCTCGGCGATCAACGTCAGCGTCGGCGACGGCGTCGAAGAAGGTCAGGTGCTCGCGGTCATTTCCTAACCTTTTTCTGCGGAGGCTCATATGTTTTTCCTTTTGGCGGAAGCGGCATCGACGGCGGCGCCGGAAGAGGCGTCGCTGGGGCTGGCGCTTCAATGGCTCCCGTGGATCGTTTTGGTTTCCGCGGTCGTCGCGGTCGTTCTCGCGGTGCTCGTGAAAAGCATTTATCTGTTTCTCCGTATCTTCAGCAAGAAAGGCTGAGGGCGCGGGAACGGGCGCGCGCGGCTGAGCGCGTTCCCGTTCTCCGAAAAGATCTTCCATGGACAACATAGACATCATTGACATCATCCGTCGGCTTTTCGAGGGGATCACGACGCTCGTCGATTCTCCGCCGTTGCTGTGCTGGACGGGCGTCGGGCTCATCATTCTCGGCGGCGTGCTCGTTTTTCTCGGAAAAAAAGGCGTTCTCGAGCCGTTGCTGATGATTCCGATGGGGCTCGGCATGATCGTCGCCAACGCGGGCAATCTTTATCTCGACGCGACGACGGCGATCGAGTCCGAGCGTTTTCCGGAAGCGCGCTGGATCAACGCCGCGGACCGCACGGACGTCCGCTATTTCACGATTGAGGGCTCCGCGGACTACGCGGAAAATTCCGCGCGGCCGGATGACTACATTTCCGTGAAAAGCGAAGACGAAATCATCGCTTTTCTCAAAGCGGGCAAGGCGTCCATCGTCGACGGGGCAACGGGCGAAACGCTGCGCGGGAGCGTGGTGCTTCAGGGCGACCTCAACGTCGAGCCGCTTGTTCAGGGCGAAGAGAATCTCGTCGCGCTGATGCAGAAGGACTGGATTCAGCCGATTTACAACTACGCGTTCAGCAACAACCTCATCGCGTGTTTCATCTTCATGGGCATCGGCGTGCTTTTGGACGTCGGCTTCCTGATGGCGCGCCCGTTCCAAAGCGTCTTCGTGGCGTTTTGCGCGGAACTCGGCACGATCGTCACGTTCCCGGTCGCCATCGCCTGCGGGCTGAACTACGGCGAGGCCGCGTCGATCGCGATGGTCGGCGGCGCGGACGGACCGATGGTGCTTTTCGCCTCGCTGAAGCTCGCGAAGGAACTTTTCGTTCCCGTGACGGTGGTCGCCTATCTTTACCTCGGCATCACTTACGGAGCGTATCCGTTCCTGATTCGCTTCCTCGTTCCCGAAAGCCTGCGCAAAGTGCGCAACAAGCCGCCGAAAAAGCCGATCAAGGTGACGGCGAACGAAAAGATCGCCTTCACCGTCGTCGCCTGCGCGGTGCTGTGTCTGCTGTTCCCGGTGGGCGCGCCGCTGTTCTGCTCGCTGTTCGTCGGCATCGCCGTGCGCGAGGCGGGCATCCAGGCCTTCATTCGGCTCATCGACCAGGTTTTCCTCTACGGCGGCACGTTCTTCCTCGGGCTGATTCTCGGGCTGCTCTGCAGCGCGCGGACGCTGCTCGACGAAAAAGTGCTGATTCTCCTCGTGCTGGGCATTTTCGCGCTCACGATGTCCGCCATCGGCGGCATCATCGGCGGCTACATCATGTATCTGCTGACGGGGCGGCGCTTCAATCCCGTCTGCGGGATCGCCGGCATCTCCTGCGTGCCGACCTGCGCGAAGATCGCGCAGAAGGAAATTTCCCGCGTCGCGCCGGACGTCATCGTGTTGCCCGACGCGCTGGGCATCAACATTTCCGGCGTCATCACGACGGCGATTTTCACCGGCGTCTACATCGCGCTGGTTCCGATGATCGGCGGGTGATTTTTCCCGCCGCATGAGCGAAAGAAAAGGCGTTCCCGCGGGAGCGCCTTTTCTTTGTCCGAAGAAATCGGCGTTCCCGCTTTGCGCCGCGGCGCAAAAAAACTTTAACATTCGGCGGATTCCCCTTAATCTTCTCCGCATGAAGAAAATCCCTCGCTTCTGGTTTACGGGAACGCTCATCGCCTTGGTCGGCGTCGTCGCCGCGCGGCTCGTCGCTCCCGAGCTGGAGGCGGATCACCGCAACGCGCATCTCGTCGTGAAGACGCTCGGACACCTCGTCGCCTTCGCCGGCGTTTTTTGGATCGCCCGCGGGATTTCGAAGAATTCGACCGAATAAGAAACTGAGCTTTTCGGCGCTTTGTGCAAGGCTTGCGCGTCTGACGCATGGAAGAGGTCTCCCGAGAGAGTGCGGACGAAAAGCCCGCGAAGCTGCCGCGCTTCGCGCGCGGCTTTTCCGGGATCGCGAGCTCGCTGGCGGCGCTGGCGGTGCTGACGGCGATCATCGGCTGGACCGTTCCCGCGGACGGAGCCGGGATGCTCCGCGCGGGAACGTTCTGTGCGGCGGCGCTGTTTTTTCTGCACGAGGCGCTGAGCCTTTTTCTGCGCAAAGAGCCGGTTTTGCGGCATTTCGCGAAACACTGGTTTCGCGGACTGCTGTTCTTCGTCGTCTTGGCGCTGACGGTCGCCCGCGCGCCGCTGAGCGCGCTGTTCGAGCGCGCGTTTCCGGACGCGGCGCCGCACGAAATCGGGATCGGCTACGCCGCGGCGCTCAGCGCGGCGGTGCTTTGGGCGCACGCGCTGCGCGTCATCCGCGAGCGACGGACTTTTTTCCGACGCCTTCCGCTGACGCCGGGCCGCGTGTTCATTTCGAGCTTCGTTCTCCTCATTTCCGCGGGAACGCTGTTGCTGAAGACGCCGGACGCGAGCGTTTCGGGCATTTCCTGGTGCGACGCGCTTTTTCTTTCGACGAGTGCGGTTTGCGTGACGGGGCTGACGCCGTTCGACGTCGCGCGGGAACTCACATTCAGCGGGCAATGCATTCTTTTGGCTCTGATTCAGCTCGGCGGGCTGGGCGTCATGTCGATCACGTATTTCTTCGCGCATTTTTTCGTCGGCGGGCTTTCGCTGAAAAACCGTTTCGATTTCCAGGATTTGTTCAGCGAGGAAAACATCGGTCAAATCGGAACGGTGCTTGCGATCATCGTCGGCTTCACGTTCACGGCGGAAGCGATCGGCGCCGTCGCGGTGTATTTTTCGGCGGCGGATTTGCTCGAGGCGTCGGAGCGCCCGATTTTCTTCGCCGTGTTTCACGCCGTTTCCTCGTTCTGCAACGCGGGGCTTTCCTGTCTGCCCGGAGGGATGACGGACAGCCGCCTGTGCGGGAACGCGGGCATGATTTTTTCCGTGTTCGCGATGTGCTTCGCCGGGAGCTTGGGTTTTCCCGTCATCAAAAATTTCTGGATGTTTTTCACGGATCGGCTGCGGACGCGGCTGCGGCGCAAAAGCGTCGGGCACGTTCCCGTGCGGCTGACGACGCACACGAAAATCGTGCTGACGACGTCGCTCGGCGTCTTCGCGTTCGGCTTCGCGGCGTTTTATCTGCTGGACGGGACGAATTGGGGCGCGGACTCGGTCCGCCGCGCGTTCGTGCTGGCGGGAACGTCGCGCACGTCGGGCTTCGACATCGCGCCCACGGGCGACATTTCGCCGGCGGCGAAACTGATCCTGATGGCGCTGATGTTCATCGGCGGAAGTCCGTTTTCCACGGCGGGCGGCATCAAGACGACGACGTTCGCGGTCGCGCTGCTCGCGCTGCGGCAATACGTGCTGGGGCGGCGGGACTTGGAGGTTTTCGGGCGCAGGCTCGAAAGCGACGTCGCTCGGCAGGTGCTGGCGATCATTTCCTTCGCGGCGTCGCTCGTGTTTCTCGTCACGCTCGCGCTGTGCGTGCTTCACCCGGAAATCGACATCGTTTCGCTCGCGTTCGAGGCCGTTTCCGCGGCGGGAACGGTGGGCCTTTCCTGCGACGTGACGCCGCGGCTGAGCGACGGCGCGAAATATCTGGTCGCGGGAACGATGTTCGTCGGGCGCATCGGCGTGCTGCTTTTCGTGACGTCGTTTTTGCCGCGGCGGAAAACGCGCCTGAACGCCCGTCTGCCGGAGACGAGCATCGTCCTTTCGTGAATTTTTCTTCCTCTTTTTTTCGGACAAAATGGTTCCCGTAGATTTGATTTCTTTTGCCGCGATTCTGATTTTCTGCGCGCTGCTGCTCGGGCTCGTCATCTGGTGGTATTACGACCGGCGGGAACGGCTGCTGAACGATCACCGTCGGCACCGGACGGTTTTCCACTGCATCCGCTGCGGGCGGATTTACTCGCGGGCGCGGCGCCGCGAGACGTCCGTGTGCCCGCATTGCGGCTTCAAGAACACGCGGCTGAAATTCTGAACTTCCGCGTCCGCGCGGGAAGGCGCGGATTTTTTCTTTGACTTTGCAAACGGCACGAGAACTGTATTTAATCCGTCAAAATATTCACGCTCAGAGCTATGGCAACGATGACACCGATTCAGGAACTCCGTCACAGCGCGGCGCACGTGCTCGCCGCCGCCGTTCTCCGTCTTTTCCCGGACGCGAAACTCGACATCGGTCCCGCGACAGACGGCGGATTCTATTACGATTTCGACTTGGACCACAAGTTCACGGCGGAAGACCTCGCGAAAATCGAGGAGGAAATGAAGAAAATCGCGAAGGAAAACCAGAAGTTCGAATGCTTCGAGGTTTCCCGCGAAGAAGCCGCCAAGCTGATCGCGGAAACGCCCGCGCTGGCCGAATTCAAGCCGGGACGCCTTGCGGACATTCCCGAAGGCGAGAAAATAACGTTTTACCGCAACGGAGAATTTCTCGATCTCTGCGCGGGACCGCACGTGCGCTACACGTCGCAGATCAAGGCGGTGAAGCTGCTTTCCGTCGCCGGCGCCTATCATCGCGGGAACGAGAAGAACAAGCAGCTGCAGCGCATTTACGGCGTCGTGTTCCCGTCGAAGGCGGAACTCGACGAATATCTGCACAAGCTGGAAGAGGCTAAAAAGCGGGACCACCGCAGAATCGGACGGGAACAGAAGCTTTTCGCCGTCGACGACACGGTCGGGCAGGGGCTGGTTCTCTGGACGCCGAACGGTTCCGTCATTCGGCAGGAGCTTCAGACCTTCATCGGCGACGAGCTTTTCCGCCAGGGCTACAGCCAGGTGTTCACGCCGCACATCGGCAATCTGAACCTGTTCCGCACGTCCGGGCATTTCCCGTATTACCGCGAGTCGCAGTTCACGCCGATCATCGAGCAGGAGCAGATCGACGCGCTTGCCGCGGAGGGAAAAACCTGCGCGGACCTCGCCGGGATGCTCGCCGAGGGCGCGCTCGACGGCTTCCTGCTCAAGCCGATGAACTGCCCGTTCCACGTCAAGCTCTACGCGTCGCAGCCGCATTCCTACCGCGATCTTCCCGTGCGCTACGCCGAGTTCGGCACCGTTTACCGCTGGGAACAGTCCGGCGAACTCAACGGGCTCACGCGCGTGCGCGGATTCACGCAGGACGACGGACACATTTTCTGCACGGAAGATCAGATTCACCAGGAAGTCTGCTCCTGCCTCGAACTCGTGAAAATCATTCTGACGACGCTCGGCATGGACGATTATTCCGTGCGCGTTGGTTTGCGCGATCCCGAATCCTCCAAATACATCGGCAAGGACGAGAATTGGGAAAAGGCGGAAGCCGCGTGCCGCGCCGCGGCGGCTACGCTCGGCGTTCCCGTGACGGAAGAAAAGGGCGAGGCGGCGTTTTACGGACCGAAAATCGATTTCGTCGTCAAGGACGCGCTTGGTCGCGGCTGGCAGCTCGGAACCGTGCAGGTCGATTTCAATCTGCCGGAACGTTTTGGGCTGACTTACGCGGGAACGGACAACGAGCCGCACCGCCCGGTGATGATTCACCGCGCGCCGTTCGGCTCGCTCGAACGCTTCGTCGGCATTCTGATCGAACATTTCGCGGGCGATTTTCCGACGTGGCTCGCGCCGGAGCAGGTGCGCGTGCTCCCGCTCAACGACGGGCTCGTCGGACACGCGCGGGAAGTCGTCGCCGCCTTGCGCCGCCACCGCATCCGCGCGACGACGGACGAGCATTCCGACAAGCTCGGCGCGAAAATCCGCCGCGCGGAACTCGACAAAGTGCCGCACATGCTCGTCATCGGCGCGAAGGAAGCGGAAGCCGGCCTGGTCAACGTACGTTCCCGCGCGGACAAGTCGCTCGAAGGTTCCTGCACGCTGCAGGAATTCGTCGAGAAACTTCTTCCGCTGATTCGCGAACGCCGGCTTTCGCCCGACGCTCCCGCGGCGAAGAAAGCCTGAGCCTTTCGTCGTTTCCGGAAAAAATCCGATGAAGGCCTATCTGGATCTGCTGCGGGACGCGCGTTCCCGCGGCGAAGCGCGCGATGACCGCACGGGCGTAGGAACGGTCGGCATTTTCGGCGCGCAAATCCGATTCGACCTTTCGCGGGGTTTCCCGCTCGTCACGACGAAAAAAGTCCACACGCGCTCAATCATCCAAGAGCTGCTTTGGTTTCTCGGCGGCCGCACGGACAACGGTTGGCTGCGGGAACGCGGCGTCACGATCTGGGACGAGTGGAGCACGGCGGAGCAGTGCGCGCGCTTCGGCAGAAAAGAAGGCGATCTCGGACCGATTTACGGCCATCAGTGGCGGAATTTCGGCGCGACGCTGAAGTCCGACGGCACGTACGCCGACGACGGCTTCGACCAGATTTCCGCCGTGATCGCGGAAATTCGCCGCAATCCCTGCTCCCGCCGGCTGATCGTTTCCGGCTGGAATCCTGCCGAGGCGGACAAAGTCGCGCTCCCGCCGTGCCATACGCTGTTTCAGTTCTACGTCGGCGGGAACGGGCGCTTGAGCTGCCAGCTTTACCAGCGCAGCGCGGATCTTTTTCTCGGCGTGCCGTTCAACATCGCGAGCTACGCACTGCTCACGCACATGGTCGCGCAGGTTTGCGGGCTGGGCGTGGGCGAATTCGTCCATACGTTCGGCGACGCGCACATTTACAGAAATCATTTCGAGCAGGTCGAGCTTCAGCTTTCGCGGGAACCGCGCCCGTTGCCGACGCTGCGGCTCAATCCCGCCGTGAAGGACATTTTCGCGTTTCGCTTCGAGGACATCGCGATTGAAAACTACGATCCGCATCCCGCCATCAAGGCGCCCGTCGCCGTGTGAAACCATGAGAAGCTCGCCGATTTCACGTCCGCTCGCCGCCGTCGCGGCCATGGCGAAAAACCGCGTCATCGGCCGCGGGAACGCGATCCCGTGGCACATTCCCGAGGATTTCAGATTTTTCAAAAACACGACGATGGGAGGCGTGCTGCTGATGGGGCGCAAAACGTTCGAATCCATCGGGCGCCCGCTCCCGGGGCGCGTCACCGTCGTGCTTTCCCGCGGCGGCGTTCTTCCCGCGGGAACGCCTCCCGCCGAGAACCTGTTCTGCGTCCGCAGTTTCTCCGAAGCGGAAAAAATCGCGCCCGAGCGGAAAATCTTCGTCGTCGGCGGCGCGGAAATCTACCGCGCGCTGCTGCCGTTTTGCGGCGAACTTTTTTTGACGACGGTCGACGCCGAACCCGAAGGCGACGCGTTTTTCCCTCCGTTCGAAACGCTCTTCGACGCGGGAACGGAAATCCTGCGCGGCGAAAATTTCGTCGTGCGCAAACATCTGCGCCGGAGCGACGCGGCTGAGGCGACGCCATGATTCCGCGGACGACATCGACGCCGACGCCCGGTTACTGGGCGCACGACTTGGATCCGTTCCTCGTGCGTTTTCCCGAAGGCTGGTTTCTCGACGGCATTCGCTGGTACGGGCTGGCGTATCTCGCCGGCTTCGCGTTCGGCGCGCTCATGCTGAGCGTTTATTACAGGAAAAACCGTTCGCCGCTGAATCCGGACGCGCAGTCGAATTTCATGGTCGCGCTGATCATCGGCGTGCTCGCGGGAGCGCGGCTCGGCTACATGATTTTTTACGCGTGGGACGCGTTCGCCGCGAATCCGCTTTCCGCGCTGCGCGTGTGGCAGGGCGGCATGTCGAGCCACGGAGGCATGATCGGCGCCGTGCTCGCGACGTGGATTTTTTCGCGCCGGCAAAAGTGCCCGTTTCTGCAGCTCGGCGACATCATCGCTTCGCTTGCGCCGGCGGGAGTCTTTTTCGGCCGCGTCGCGAATTTCATCAACGGCGAGCTTTGGGGGCGCGAAACGACGGTGCCGTGGGCGGTCGTTTTTCGCTACGACCTGACGAATCCTTTCACGGGGGAGGCGGAGACGGCGTTTCTGCTCCCGCGGCATCCGTCTCAGCTTTACGCGGCGGCGGGGGAAGGTCTGCTGATTTTGCTTTGGACGCAGCTGCGCTTTTGGAAGAAAGAGCCGCTTCCGCACGGGCAGGTGCTCGGCGAAGCCTGCGTGCTCTACGCCGCCGTGCGCATCGCGGACGAATTTTTCCGCGAGCCGGACATCGGCGTGAGTGCGATTCTCGGGCTGACGCGCGGGCAGTTTTACTCCGTGCTGCTCGCGCTCGCGGGCGTCGCCTTCATCGTCGCGGCGCGGCGTTTTTCGCGCCGCGGGAACGCCGGCGCGGAATAAGCGCGGAGAAAAAGCCCCGCGGCGCGCCGTCCCCGCGCTTTTCTCTTCCATCGGAGCGGGAAGCGCATTAACCTTGGCGGAAATTATGATTCTTCCCGTGACATTTTACGGCGATCCCGTGCTGCGCGCCAAAGGCGAACCCGTGACGGTTTTCGACGCCGCCCTCGAAAAACTGGCGGAAGACATGGTGGAAACGATGCACGAGGAAAACGGCATCGGGCTGGCGGCGCCGCAGGTCGGGCTCGCGATGCAGTTTTTCGTCGTGGATCTGCGTCCGCCCAAAGGCGAAGCGCAGGATTTCGAGCTGATTCTCGACGGCAAGCCCGTTCCCGCGGAGCTGGCGATGCCGATGGCTTTCGCCGACGCGGAAATCGAGCTGCTCGAAGGCGACGATTTCATCTGCCGCGAAGGCTGTCTGTCTTTTCCGGGCATCCGCGGCGAAGTCGTGCGGCGGGAACACGTCCGCGTGAAGTTCCGCGACGTGCGCGGGAACGCGCACGAGCTGGAATGCACGGGAATGCTCGCGCGCTGCGTTCAGCATGAAAACGACCATTGCCAGGGCATCGTGTTCGTCGACCGCATGACGTTGCGCGACCGGCTCCGCAACGCGGCGAAGCTCAAGTCGCTGAAGCGCGACACGCTCGCGGAACTCAAAGAGGCGAAACGGAAAAAAGCGTAATTCCCGTTTGCCGTTTCCCGAAAATTCTTTTTACTTTCCCTCTTTTCGCGAAAAACACTTTTATTCGAAAACATCATGGCAGGCGTAGGCAAACTCCTCAAACAGGCGCAGAAAATGCAGAAGAAAATCGAAGAGACGAATCAGGCGCTCTTCGACGAAAAAATCGAAGTCTCCTACGGCGGCGGCGCCGTGAAGCTCGTGCTGAACGGGCACGGCGAGCCGAAATCCGTCGAGCTCGATCCCGAATTTCTCAAGGAAGACAAAAAGACGGTCGAGGACGCGCTTCTGGCGGCCTTCGGCGAAGGCGTCGCCAAGGCGAAAGCCGTGCATCAGGAGAAAATGCAGGCGGCGACCGCCGGCTTCACGCTCGGCGCGGCTTAAGGGGCCGCGCGTTCCCGCGACGGGATTTTTCCGGGGAAAATGTCCGCATTCGACGACGCGCGCGACGCGCTGAAGAAATTGCCGGGCGTGGGTTTCCGCTCGGCGGAGCGCATGGCTCTGCATTTGCTCGCGGAGCATCCGGAGGATTTGGCGCGGTTGCTCGCGGCGCTGAGCGAAGCGGCGCAGCGCGTTTCCCGTTGCGGCGTCTGCGGGAATCTCGCCGAGGACGGTGGCATCTGTCCGATTTGCGCGGACGAGCGGCGGGATCGCGCGCGCGTCTGCGTTGTCGAGCACATTCCGGATTTGGCGGCGATCGAGCGCACGGGAACGTTCCGCGGCGTTTTTCACGTGCTCGGCGGGCGGCTTTCCCCCATTCGCGGCGTCGGCCCGGAGCAGCTGAACTTCGCCAAGCTCGAAGAGCGGCTCGCCGGCGGGAACGTCGAGGAACTGATTCTCGCGCTGTCCAACGACATCGAGGGCGAAGCGACCTGCCATTACATCCGCGAGAAAATCGGCGCGCGCTTCCCGGGCGTCGAAATTTCGCGCATCGGCTTCGGGCTGCCCAGCGGCGGCGCGCTCAATTTCGCCGATCCCGCGACGCTGCGTTCGGCGCTCGAATCGCGGCGCGCTTTCTGAGGGCGCGGCGTTCCCGCCCGTTTCGCGCGCGCATTTTTGCTTGCGGAGGCAGAAAGCGCCGCGTAGTTTTCTGCCCGCTATGAGACCCCGAAAATTCTCCCTTTCCGCTTCCGCGCGCGCCGCGGTTTTCGCCGCGCTCGGCTTGTCCGCGTTCGTCGCGGGAACGTCTTCCGCGCTTGTCGCGCAACAGAAATCTCCGGCGGGAACGTTCGCGTTCTCCGAAAATCCGGCGAACAAAAAAGACGGCATTTTCCTGCTCGACGGCAAGCCGTTCCAGATTCGCGGCGGGGAATTTCATCCGCAGCGCGTTCCGCGCGAATATTGGGATCACCGCATCAAAATGTGCAAGGCGATGGGACTCAACACCATCGCGTTCTACACGATGTGGAACGATTTCGAGCAGCCCGACGGCACCTTCGACTTCAAGACGGGCAGCCGCGACATCGCCGCGTTTCTTCAGCTCTGCAAAGACAACGGCATGTGGGTGCTTTTCCGTCCCGGCCCGTACATTTGCGGCGAATGGGATTTCGGCGGGCTTCCCGCGTATCTGCTGAAGGACAAGGACGCGAAAATCCGCACGGTCAAGGACAAGACTTTCATGAAGGCGCAGGAGCGCTACCTGCGGGCGATCGCGAAAGTCGCCGAGCCGTATCTGCTCAAAAACGGCGGCCCGATTCTGATGACGCAGATCGAAAACGAGTACGGGAGCTGGTTCCGCAAAGAGCCCGAATACCTGCGCTGGCTGAAAAAGTTCTGGACGGAGCAGGGCTTCGCGCCGCTTTACATGTCCGACGGCGCGACGCATCACCACCTCGGCGGGATGATTTATCCGGACAAGGACATCTGCGTCGGGCTCGATCCGGGGCTGAACGACAACGCGTGGCGCGTCGCCAACGAAAAAAATCCGGGCGTTCCCGTCTTTTCCTCGGAAACCTATCCGGGTTGGCTCCGGCGCTGGGGCGAAGGCAACTGGCGGCCGACGAATCTTTCCGGGAACATCCGCTGGTTCATGAAGACCGGCCGCTCCTTCAGCATTTTCCCCGTCCACGGCGGCACGAATTTCGGCTTCACCGCGGGAGCGAACAACGACCCGCGCACCGGCGGCGACTACCACGCGGATTTGACGAGCTACGACTACGGCTCGCCGATTGACGAGCAGGGGCGCCCGACCAAGGAATATCACCAGTACCGTCAAATCATCGCCGACGCGCTCAAAGGCAAGGAAGAGCTCCCGCCCATTCCCGCTCCGATTCCCGTCGTCGAAATCGCCGATTTCACGCCGGAATTTTTCGCGAATCTGCGCGACGGTCTTCAGCCGCTCGAAAACGGGAAAAAATTCAAGACCGCGCCGTATTTCGAGGCGTTCGGACAGAATCAGGGGCTGGCGTTCTACCGCACGACCGTTCCCGCCGGTCCCGCGGGAACGCTGGATTTCGACGGCATTCACGATTACGCGCACGTCTATCTTGACGGCAAGCTGATCGCGACCGTCGATCGCCGCATGAAAAAGGCGCCCGTCTCCGTTCCCGCGCGCGAAAAGGCGGGAACGCCGCTCGAAATCATGGTCGAGGGCATGGGGCACATCAATTACGACAACCGCGGCGGTTCGATGGAAAAAGACCGCAAGGGCATCGTCGGCGCCGTGCGGCTCGACGGGAAGCCGCTCGGAAACTGGGTCGTCGCGCCGAAGCCGCTCCCGGAAGCCTCCGTCGCCGCGGCGGAAAAATCCGCGCGCGACGCGGGAGCGCTCGGCGGGCATTTCCGCGGAACGTTCGAGCTTTCCGAAGTCGGCGACACGTTCCTGGACATGTCGCAGTGGGGCAAGGGCGTGCTCTACGTCAACGGGCACAATCTCGGCCGCTACTGGAGCCGCGCGCTCGACGGCAAGCCCGTCGGCCCGCAGCTGCGCCTGTTCTGCCCGGCGCCGTTCCTCAAGGTCGGGAAAAATCAGGTGGACGTCGTCGAATTCGAACAGACCGAGGCGCGCCCGATTCGCGGGTGCAAAACGCGGAATTTCGACATGAACGACGTGAAAACCGAAAACCTGAACAACCAGTGGGATTGAGCTCGGGTTCGCGCGAAAGGTTCCTGTCGGCGTGCCGCGGCGCGCCGACGGACCGCGTTCCCGCTTGGGCGATGCGTCAGGCGGGGCGCTACCTGCCGGAATATCGCGCGCTCAAGGAAAAATACGGTTTTTCCGCGCTCGTGCACGAGCCGGAACTCGCGGCGGAGGCGACGCTGCAGCCGATTCGCCGTTTCTCCGAACTCGACGCGGCGATTCTTTTCAACGACATCCTCAGCGTTCCCGAGGCTTTGGGGCAGGGCTACGCCTTTCGCGACGGCGGCGGCATCGCGATGGACTTCACGCTCGATTCCGCCGAAAAAATCCGCGCGCTCGGCTCGCCGGAGGACGTTCCCGCGCGGCTGGATTTCGCGGCGCGCGCGCTGCGCCTCGTCCGCGCCGAGCTGGGCGGTTCCCGCGCTCTGCTCGGTTTCGCCGGGTCTCCGTGGACGCTTGCCGTCTACATGGTCGAGGGCGGGAGCGCGCGGCAGTTTGCGAAAATCAAGCGTCTCGCGGCGGAGGAGCCGGCGCTTTTCGACGCGCTGATGGAGAAGCTTTCCGATGCGGTCGCGGCGTCGCTGAATCTGCAGATTTCCGCGGGAGCGGACGCGGTTCAGATGTTCGATTCGTGGGCGGCGCTTTGTCCGGCGGCGGAATACGAGCGGCTTTCGTTGCGCTGGATGCGGCGCGTCTCCGCGGCGCTTCCGACGGGCGTTCCCGTCATCATTTTCGCCAAAGGCATGGCGCATTTCGCGCGGGAAATCGCGGACGCCGGCGCGCAGGTGCTCGGCGTCGACTGGACGCGGCGGCTTTCCGACGTCCGCCGAATCTCGGGACCGCGTCTCGCGCTTCAGGGGAACCTCGATCCCGCCGTGCTGTGTTTTTCCGACGAGCGCGCCGTGCGTTCCCGCGTGCGGGAGATTTTGGACGAGATGCGCGGCGAGCGCGGCTTCATCTTCAATCTCGGGCACGGCATTTCTCCCGACGCGAAGCCGGAAAATCTCGCGGCGGCGCTTGACGAAATCGCGGCGGCGTAAGTTTTTCCCGCGCGGATCCGCGGCGCGCCGTCGGGAACGCGCGCCTGCTTTCGGGCGCATTCGCGATATTCTTCGTTGCGGGAACGGAGGACGCGCTGTATTTTGCGGAAAACAAAACACAAGCTATGGACTATCTTTACGAAGGTTGGATTCGGCCGCTGATTTTCCGCAAAGGCTTTCCTTTTCGGGGCGACGTCGAAAAGGCGCACGACGCGAGTTTCCTCGCCCTGCGCGCGCTCGCGGCGGCGCGGCCGGTCGCGGCGCTGCTGCAGCGTTTCAATCTGCACGCGGGGAACGTTCCCGAGCAGAAGCCGACGGAGCTTTTCGGACTGAAGTTCCCGAACCGCGTCGGGCTTGCCGCCGGCTACGACAAGCAGGCGCGCATTTGGACGGCGGGCGGCGCGCTCGGCTTCGGGCACGTCGAAGTCGGCACCGTCACGCGGCTTTCGCAGGGCGGGAACGAGAAGCCGCGCATTTTCCGTTTTCCCGAGCAGGAAGCGGCGGTCAACAGCATGGGATTTCCGAACGACGGCGCGGAGGAAATCGCGCGGCGCCTCGCTTCCGGACCGAAAAAGGGCGCGCGCGTTTGCCCGCTCGGCGTGAACATCGGCAAATCCAAGCTGACGCTGATGGAGAACGCCGCGGAGGATTATTTGGCGTCGTTCCGGCTGCTTGCGCCGCACGCGGATTACGTCACGATCAACGTGAGCTGCCCGAACATCCCGAATCTTCGCGAGCTTCACGAGCGTTCCCGCCTCGTCGCGCTGCTGGGCGCGATTCAGAAGGAAAACCGCGCGCTGGCGGAAAAAAGCGGAGAAAAGCCGATCCCGCTGCTGCTGAAAATTTCGCCGGATCTGACGTTCTCGCAAATCGACGACGTGCTTTCCGTCGTCGAAGAAACGCAGTTTTCCGGGATCATCGCGACGAACACGACGACGTCGCGCCCCGAGGCGCTGAAGGACGCGCCGGAAAAAGGCGGGCTCTCCGGTGCGCCGCTCATGCGCCGCGCGCTCGACGTCGTGCGCTACGTCGTCCGCGAGACGAACGGGAAGGTTCCCGTCATCGGCTGCGGCGGCATCTGCTCCGGCGCGGACGCGGACCGCTTTTTCGCCGAAGGCGCGGCGCTGATTCAGATTTACACGGGCATGGTCTACCGCGGGCCGTTTTTCGGGCGGGAACTCGCGCGCGCCTACGCGTGGAGCCAGACCGACTGGCCCGGCGCCGTGTGGTGAGCACGGATTTCCGTTCGCCGCGGGAACGACGCGCTTTTCTCGTTCCCGCGGCGATTTTTATTTGCTTTTCCCCGCGCGTTTCCTTACCTTTTTTCCGTTTCCCGCATCCGCGGGAACGCTTGTTTTCCCACATCAATTCAACAACCCTAAGATAAAATTATGCTTACTGGTTTACTGGCTCAAGCGGCGGCGCATCCCGCTTCGGACGTGATGAGCATGCTCGACGTCGTGCTCTTCTGCGTGGCGGTCGTCGGCGTCATCGGGCTCGGGATTTACAAGGCCCGGCCCAAGAAAGAGGAAAAAGAGAAAAGCGACGGGAAGGACAGCAGCGCGGCGGATTACTTTCTCGCCGGGCGCGGGCTGTCCTGGTGGCTGATCGGCTTTTCGCTGATCGCGGCGAACATTTCGACGGAACAGTTCGTCGGCATGTCGGGACAGGCGGCCGACTGGCTCGGCCTCGCGATCGCGTCTTACGAATGGCTCGCGGCGATCGTGCTCGTCTTCGTGGCGTTTTTCTTCCTGCCCAAACTGCTGCGTTGCGGCGTCTACACGATCCCGGAATTTTTGGAATCGCGCTACAATCCGCTGGCGCGCACCATCATGGCGATTTCGACGATTTTCATCCTCGTCGGCGTTCCGACGGCGGGCGTCATTTATTCCGGCGCGAAAGTCATCGCGGTGTTCTTTTTCGGGCAGCAGGGCGTGCTGGGCATCGACTTCGGCTCGATCGCCTCGCTCGGCATCGACAGCAACATCCTCGTCGGCTGCTTCATCATCGCGTTCTGCGGCGCGATTTACGTTTACGTGGGCGGGCTGAAAGCCTGCGCGTGGACGGACTTGATTTGGGGAGCGGGGCTGATTCTCGGCGGCGGCGTCGTCGCGTTTTTGGCGCTGCGCGCGCTCGGCGCGGCGGAGGCGTCGCACCTGATTCAGTCCGCCTCGGCGAATTCGCCCGTCGTGACGGGCGCGGAACAGCTCGCGCCGAACGGCGGGATCGCTTCCGGCTGGGAGCGTTTTCTGCAGCTTAACGCGGGAGCGGCGCAGGACGGCGTCAACACTTCCGGCGGCAAGCTGCACATGATCCGCCCGCAGTCCGACTCCGTCATTCCGTGGACGGCGCTTTGCCTCGGCCTTTGGATTCCGAACTTCTTCTACTGGGGGCTCAACCAGTACATCATGCAGCGCACGCTCGCCGCGAAATCGCTCTCCGAAGGGCAGACCGGCATCGTCTTCGCGGCGTTCCTGAAACTGCTGATTCCGTTCGTCGTCATCATTCCGGGCATCCTCGCCTACAATCTGTATCGCGGCGACCTCAAGCAGGAAGCGGCCAACAAGAACGCAATCGCGCTTCAGACGATTGACGACGATCCCGCGCTGAAAGCCCGGACGATTTATTACGTGACCGACGGCTATCTTCTCGAAAACGCCGCGCAGGGCAAAGTCTTCATCGAGCACAACATGAACGTGCTGAACGTTCCCGCGGAAAAGCGCAGCGAGATGCGCACGGCCTTCGCCGAGCTCGAAGCCGATATCGCGAACGACGCGACCACGATGGCTCAGCGCTCGGAATACGTCGGAAAAGTCGCTGCGCTCAATCAGGAATTCGTCAACGCGGCCGCCGATCCCGCGCTGAATCTCAACGTTTCGCAGAAGCTCATCGGCTTCGACTACGACGCGGCGTTCCCGACGCTGCTGAAAAACCTGATGAAGCCGGGCATCACGTGGTTCGTGCTTGCGGCGCTCTTCGGCGCGGTCGTTTCTTCGCTCGCCTCGATGCTCAATTCCGCGTCCACGATTTTCACGATGGACATCTTCCACAAGCTGAGTCCCTCGGCGACGCCGAAACAGCTCGTGACGGTCGGCAAAATCGGCATTCTCGTGTGCGTCGTCATCGCCATGGCGCTGGCGCCGTTCCTCGGGAGCCCGGTTTTCGGCGGAATCTTCAACTTCATTCAGGAGTTCCAGGGCTTCATTTCTCCGGGCGTGCTCTGCGTGTTCCTGTTCGGCTTCTTCGTTCCGAAATGCCCGCGCGTGTTCGGCTGGCTCGGCATTCTGCTCAACGTCGTGCTCTACGGCACGCTGAAGTGGCTGCCGGCGACGGCGGACATCCCGTTCCTGAACCGCATGTCGATCTGCCTTATCGTCTGCATCCTCGTCGGCGCGCTGCTGACGGCGATCAACGCGGCTCGCGGCGGCCAGGCGGTCATCGTTCCCGTGAAGAACGAAGTCCCGCTGGAAAGCTCCGTGAAGGCGAAAGCCTTCGGCGCGTTCGTCATCGTCGCGACCCTCGCGCTCTACGCCATCTTCTGGTGATTTCGGGCGTCAAGCTCAGAAAAAGAAAGCGTTCCCGCGGGTTTCCCGGGAACGCTTTTTTTTGCGCCTCGCGAAGCGAGAGATTTTCGCCTTCAGTCGTCGAGTAGCCGGTCGAGCCGCTCGGCGGGAACGCCGATTTTTTCAAGGCAGAAATCCCGCATGCCCCGCGGGAGCGGCGCCGAAAACGTTCTCTGAAAATCCGGACTTTTGAAAATGAGGCGCGCCGCGTGAAGTGCCTGCCGCGGCATTTCGAGTTCCCGCGCGCAGCGATCCGTCCAGCCCTTTTCGCAGAATTCGAGATAAAGCCGTTCGTCGCGCCCGTAAAGCTTGTCGCCGACGACGCAGTGCCCGATATGCTGCGCGTGCGCGCGAATCTGGTGCTTGCGGCCCGTGTGCAGCTCGACGCGCGCGAGCGTGTATCCGTTCCCGCGATACAGCGGCTCGAAGAACGAGACCGCCGTCCGCGCGTCGGGACCGTTCCCGACGCATTGCTTGACGAGGACGGGGCTCGCCGTGTCCGGGCGCAGCGGCGCGTCGACGAGCTGCGGCTCGCGCATTTCGCCTTCCAAAATCGCGAGATACGTTTTCGAGACCATGCGGCGCTCGACGGCCTTCTGGCTTTTGCTCGCGGCTTCGCGGTTGAGCGCGATGAGAATGATGCCGCTCGTTTCCCGGTCCAGCCGCGAGACGAGATGCATCGTCGCGCCGCCGCGCCATTCCCGTACGGCGCCGACGAGGCTCGAGAGCGGTCCGTTTTTTGACGGATGGCACACGACCCAGCCCGGTTTGCTGAACGCGAGAAAATCCGCGTCTTCTTCGACGATCCACGACGGGAGCTCCGCGAGGTCGATCAGCGGCGCGTTTTTCGCCTGCGCTCCCGGCGGCGGGAACGCGCGCGCGGCGTCTTGCCGCGAAAAAGAATCCGTGTTCGCGCCGCTCATTTTTTCAGAAGAATTTTGTCCTGCAGCGCCGCGTCGGACGCCGTTCCTTCGAGCGCCGCGATGATTTCCCCCGCGAGATAGCAGGAACCCGCGGCGACGATCGCTTCGCCGCGCGGCGTTTCCAGCGAGCACGTTCCCGCGCGCGGGAACAGCGCTTCGACGCTCGTTTCGGAGACGCTCCCGCTGAAGTTGGCGGGAACGCAGCGGCGCAGTTCGTCGAAGGAACAGGCGCGCTCCTGCTCCGGGCGCACGAAATGCAGCGCCGCGGCGTATTTCGAGAAAACTTCCAGCAGCGGCCGCGCCCGCTCCGTGCCGAGAATGCCTGTGATGATCTGCGGGCGCACGCCCGTTTCGCGGACGAGCGTTTCCAGCGACGACGCGATCGCCGCCGCGCCTTCCGCGTTGTGCGCGACGTCGACGACGAGCTTCCGCCCGTCCGCCA